>Ga0256839_1000313_pt1 | contig 61830 bp, 54 predicted proteins | sample 354166metaG_FD_185968 | JGI IMG/M metagenome (GOLD analysis project Ga0256839, IMG submission 185968) | Hydrothermal vent microbial communities from Mid Atlantic Ridge, Atlantic Ocean - 354-166 | ecosystem: Environmental > Aquatic > Marine > Hydrothermal vents | place: Atlantic Ocean: Mid...
AACAGTCAACACTTTGCGTTAGGTACGCAATAACTGATGTTACGCAGGCCTCAGTCGGTGATAAATTTGAATGAAAAGCTGGCATAACCATTGTGACTGACGTTAGCCGCTTACAAATGTAGTACTTGATTGATGTTTAAAGTCTTCAGGCAACGCAGTTGCTTTCTACACCTTCTCCCCTTGAGGGGAGAAGGTTGGGGTGAGGGGTGCCCTCACACAACCAAACCGGGTCGTTACGAAAAACTTATTGCAGCATTTATTGAAGGTCAAGGCATACCATGTTTCCAGTACGTGAAGATGAACCTAAATACGCTTTTCTTGCCGATAAGGAAAGCCAGGAAAAAAACATCCACGGCAAGTTCATTGAACTGGTCGAAAAAAGCAGCTCGCTGTACGGGCAAAGTCTGAATATCAACGGCGACAGCGCCGTGAGTGATAACCCCAACCGTTACAAACAACACGGCTTTCATTTTACCGCAGATAACTGCATCGCCTGCCATGCCTGTGAAGCCGCATGCAGTGAAAAAAATGACAACCCGGCACACCTGGCATTTCGCAGCGTGGGTTATGTTGAAGGGGGTACCTATCCTGCCTATCAGCGTATGAATATTTCCATGGCCTGTAATCACTGCGATAACCCGGTTTGTCTGAAAGGTTGTCCTACCCGTGCCTATACCAAATTTGCAGAATATGGCGCGGTATTGCAGGATCCGGACATCTGTTTTGGCTGTGGTTATTGCACCTGGGTCTGTCCCTACAATGCGCCACAGCTGGACCCTGTTAAAGGGCAGGTATCAAAGTGCAATATGTGTGTGGATCGACTTGAAGTCGGCCTTAAACCTGCCTGCGTATCCGCCTGCCTGGGCGGCGCACTGGAATTTGGTGTCATCGAAAACACACCGCTGAACCGGGATCAGGCAAAACTGGACATTCCCGGGTTTCCCACCACAGATATTACCCATCCCAATATTCGTTTTCAGCAAAAACGCAGCATGCCGCGTGAAATGAGCCGCCCGGATTCCATGCCACTGAAATATCATCGTGATGACCGGCAGGAAAAATATATTCCCGTGGTGGATGAGAAAAAAGGCAAACTGCAACGTCAGTGGAATCTGCGTAAACTGCTGGGCTCACACGAAAATGCACACATCGCCTTTACCCTTTGTGCGCAAACCGTTATCGGTGCTTTTATGTTACTGATATTTGCACCATGGCTGGGTTTGTCAGCTGTGGCCACGGCGACATCCGAAGCCTTTCTGCCATTATTTGCCACGCTGTTTGTCATACTGGCCATCGGCATGTTCAAGCTCAACATGCACCTGGGCAAACCGTTACGTTTTTATCGCGGGTTTAATAACTGGCGACTGTCACCGGTCAGTCGTGAAATTGCCGGTGTATCACTCTTTTTTGGTGGCATGGTGGGCTATGGTTTTTTTGCCAGCCTCATTCATTACAACCTGCTGGTACTGCCTGTTATACACTGGCTGGCAGTGGCCTCTGCCATCGCCGCAATCATCGGTGGACTGGTGGGCTTTTATTACATGTATAAACTCTACCGCATTCCTGCACGCCCGTACTGGAATCACTGGCAAACCGGCAGCAGCTTTGTTGGCACCGCCCTGGTATTGGGTTCTGTGCTGATTTTACTGGTCAGTGGCATCGCATCAGGTTTATCTGCCATACAGGCATTATTACCTTCCCTGGCATGGCTGATTTTTTGCGGCCTGCTTCTGGAAAGTATTGGACTGCTGGCTCATGCACGCGACCTCAAACGACAGGGAGGCGAGGGCGCTGCATCGCACTTTGAACAGACGACCAAATTTGGTTATGCCTATGTGTTGCGAAATACCCTGTTAGGTGCCAATTTGTTATTAGTGTTTTTATTAACGCTGGACAGCGTAGCTCTGTCACCAATGGTGCTGGTGCTTGGCAGCATCACCCTGATATCACTACTGGCAATGAATGTGATTGGACGGGCCTTGTTCTATGTACTGGTGATCCCGACCACCATGCCGGGAGCCTTCTTCTGGAAAAATAAAGCCTTCGAAGAACATGCCAGAGAAACAGGGCTGGCCAACATGCCGCAGGTAGGGGTAGTGCCAGACGGGCATTAATGTTTCAGCATTGCTGTCCTGTTAGTACCTCATTGTTATGCCGGCACAGGCAGGTATCCGGTTTGTTGTCGTTATTGAAATTACTGGATGTCAGCCGAGACGGGAATAATGGAAAGACGTTAACGATATTGTTCGGGTTATAAAATAATGAGAGGGCAGTGGGTTTTTGTTATTGTGGTGTTTTTAACTGTTTCATGCTCCACATATACTGTTACCAACAAAAACCACGAGAGTGTCAGCTTCTCAAAAATAAAATCAGATTATCGATTAACCGATTTGAATAATTATGGCTGCGAAAAAATTAATTCATCAGTAATAAAGCACATTTTACATACAGGTACACGGGTTACTGAAAAAGAAGTCCATGATTATTATTCTACAACCGGGTGTAGTGTTAAGGGAAGTGTACTCCTGAATGGTAGCAATGCTGATTTTACCTTTGATTACGGCGGTATTATGTACTTTAGTAACGGGATAATGCTAGGGTGTGGTGAAAATTGTTGCAGTGAAAATTATCCATATTGCTCGTTCGATATGCATAACCTTAAAGGATTTCAGCAGCCTTCCAGATAAGTGATTTATATAGAATGGAACATTTATGAAAAAATGGGCACTTGCATTGAGGCTCCTTTCCGTTGTGTGGTGTGTAGCCTTTGCTGAAATAACAACATGAAAACACGCATCCAACAGCTACAGACCGCCTTGCAGTCGGGACTGATCGAACGTGAAACACCGGCTCGTCTGGCCCTGTTAGCTGCCCTCTCGGGAGAACACCTGCTATTGATTGGTGCGCCCGGCACTGCCAAAAGCGCACTGGCACGAAGACTCCACCTCGTCTTTGATCATGGTCAGTATTTTGAGCGACTGCTCACCCGGTTTTCTGTACCGGAAGAATTGTTTGGCCCGTTGTCCATCAAGGCGCTGGAAGATGACCGTTATGAACGCCTGACACAAGCCTACCTTCCTGACGCATCCATTGCCTTTATTGACGAGATATTCAAAGCCAACAGCGCCATCCTCAATGCACTGCTTACAATATTGAACGAACGTGAATTTGATAACGGCAGCCGACGCATCAAAATTCCGCTGGTTGCGGTCATTGCGGCCAGCAACGAACTGCCCGAAGGTGACGAACTGGATGCACTGTATGATCGTTTTTTACTGCGCTACCACGTTGAGCCCATCAGTCCTGAAGGTTTTAACCAACTATTAATGCTGGAAAACATCGAAATACCGGTTATTGATCCACAATGGAAGCTGACTCGCGACGACCTGCAACAAATACAAACGCAATCCGCACAAGTCCTGCTGGATGACGATGTTCACTATCTTCTGAGCCAGTTACGCGAGCATTTAACAGCACAAAACCATTATGTATCAGACCGGCGCTGGCGGAAGCTGGTGAAACTGCTCAAAGTGGCTGCCTGGACCGATGGACGTACTACCGTTGACGTATGGGACTGCTGGTTATTGCAACATTGCCTGTGGCATTTACCGGAGCAACGCGCCGACTTGTTGCAATGGTATGAAAAAAGCCTTGGTGCAGATGCCATTATTAATCCTGCACGCCTTACTCGTCTGGCCGATGCCTGGGAAAATACCCTGAACAATGAACAGGGCAGTCATCGGCAATTACACGATGAAAACGGTCATCCGTTATATCTCGACACTGAAGGTGAGCTGACACTGCGCTCAGGCCATCAGGAAGAACTGACGATAAACGGGGAGCCATTGTATCTGGCGCCCCCCGATCAGGCGGACCGCACCAATAACGGCAAAGGCTATCAGCAAAAAGAACTGGCATCACTTTTTTTTGATGACCATTACCAACAATGTCACATAGATGGAAAATGGGTCTCACTGGCGCAATACACAGCAGACCCGGAAAACCGTTTAACCCGCGATATTCACTACCCGCCACATGCTGAGCCTGTATACTTCAGTCAGACACATGTTGCCGAGCGGGTGCAGGAAGTACAGGTCATTCTGGATGCCATTAAACGCTACGAACAGGCCGTGAATGAAAAACTGTCAACATTAAAAGCCGACATATCACAACGCCTGTGGGTAGAAAAAGCCTTTGTTACCCCGGCTCATGACAATTTGCAACAAAGTCTTCACGTCATTCAAACGCTGGCCGGGCGCATCGAAAAACTGCGTGTCGGCTTTAGCCAGCTACCGGTAAAACAAGCCTGATCTCACCCCGGGTAATTTATGAAAGCCTTATGCCTGGAAGAACAGTTTCAATTTCTGGATGCGCTTCCTGAAACCCTGTTTGACCGGGTAGTGACACTGGCATATGGCAACCTGCAAGAGCGGGTTCGCGGCATTCTCTTTTGGCGGGAGAATCTTTTACACGGTTTTCTGCCACCGGTTAATGATATTTTCTGGCCGGAGCCGGATATGGCAAAAATCATCCACCAACGTCTTCATGCGGTTGATTTATTACCCTTTTGTCGTGACGAAGAAAGCCTGGTTGACCAGATACTACAAGACATCTGTACAGCCATTGAAAGTATCTTGCAACAACGGCTACATAACACTGAAAGTTTGTTTGACGACATCCTCGCACAACAACCCTCCCAAAATGACCTCCATTCCCGGCAGCCGGAAAACGACACACTTAACGACAACCCGTCCACAAACACAGAAAATACACCGTCTGCAAACCCGTCTGCGAACAGTGAATTTAACAGCCTGACAGATATTGGTGAAAACCTCGAACAACAATGGATAAAATTATTGTTTCAATGGAAAGAAACCCGCGAAATTTTCAGCAGCATGGGAACTCGCCCAGGACGGGGCTGGGATCTTTCCAAAGGTATCCTGGCCACCGCAGGCTGGCGTGACTTTATCGCTTATCGAAAACTGATTCGCGACCATCCGCAACTTAAAAAAGTCATCAGTATCCTTGGACAAAAACAGCAAACCGTTTCAGCATACAAACGGTCCCGCATAACATCAGACAACACGTTAATAGCCGAAGAAAAACCGATAAAAATTAAATCGCCCTTATCAACGCAAGGCGTGACCCGGAGTGGCGATATTGCCCGCATGCTGCCACAAGAAGCCGCCTTTCTCGGTCATCCAAAACTGCACATGCTATGGCACGTACGTCGTGCAGAAAATGCATTACTCAGCTATCAGGTAGAAGGGGTATTGTCAGATCATCAGCCAGACATACCGACATCGGAAAAAAACCACCCGTATTCATCGTCCTCCGGCACAAGGAAAAAAGGCCCCATCATCCTCTGTATCGATACCTCAGGTTCCATGCACGGAGAGCCAGAACAACTCGCTAAAGCAATTTGCCTGGAAGTTATCCGCCAGGCCGCCCGTTTGGGACAACCTTGTTTATTATTTGCATTCAGTGGTCCCGGACAACTGCTGGAACAGTCTTTATCATTTGACCAAGATGGCCTGAGAGCCATTATTCGTTTTCTGCAACAAACATTCCATGGCGGGACAGATATTCGCGAACCCTTTGCCCGGGCTTTGGAAAAAATTACAGAACGCCATTGGCAGCATGCTGATATTTTATTGGTCAGTGATGGCCGGTTTCCCGTACCGGAACACCTGACCACAAAACTGGCTGATGCCCAAAAACGGGAAGGCCTGCGTGTTTTCGGAATAACCGTTGGCCACTGGTCCTCCTCCTCGATGGAGGCCGTTTGTCAAATGGTATACCGTGTGAATACAAAGGTTTCGGTCTGAGCTGTGATATTCATGTCTATTATCATGGAATGAGAAAGTCCGGTGCGGACAAGGAGGGTTCAGTCCTGAGCCGCAAGGCGAGGCTAAAGCCTCGCTTCCGCGCCCGGCTCAGGCTTTGCCTTGTAGCTGAAGTATGATGGCTTCATTTTCCAGGGTGGAGGTATCCTGAGTGATTTCCTCACCGGCGGCGATGGTGCGTAACAGACGGCGCATGATTTTGCCGGAACGGGTTTTGGGCAGGTTGTCAGAAAAACGCATGTCATCAGGTTTGGCGATGGGGCCAATCTGTTTGGCAACCCAGTCGCGCAGTTCGGCGGTCAGTGCTTTGTCGATGCCGTCTGCCGGGCGTTCACCCCGCAGTACCACGAAGGCAAAAATGCTTTCACCTTTCACGTCATGGGGACGACCGACCACGGCCGCTTCGGCAACTTTAGGGTGGGCCACCAGTGCGGACTCTACTTCCATAGTGCCGAGACGATGACCGGAGACGTTGAGCACGTCGTCGATGCGGCCCATGATCCAGAAATAACCGTCTTCATCACGGCGGGCATTGTCACCGGCGACATAAAGTTTGCCATCGAACATTTTCCAGTAGGTGTCGTAATAGCGTTGCTCATCACCCCATACGGTGCGAATCATGGAGGGCCAGGGCTTACGGATGACCAGTATGCCTCCTTGATTGGGTTCAGTGATGGAGTTGCCTTCGGCATCCACAATGTCTGCGGCGATACCGGGCAGTGGCAGGGTGCAGGAGCCGGGTTTGGTGGCTACGGCACCGGGCACGGGCGCAAGCATATGTGAGCCGGTTTCAGTCTGCCACCAGGTATCAACGATGGGGCAGCGTTCACCGCCGATAATTTTGTGGTACCACATCCAGGCTTCGGGGTTGATGGGTTCACCCACAGTGCCTAACAGGCGGATACTGCTTAGGTCATATTGATTTGGTAAATCATCGCCTGCCTTCATCAGGGCACGGATGGCGGTGGGGGCCGTGTAAAAAATCGTGACGTGGTGATCTTCGCAGATTTTCCAGAAACGCCCGGCGTCTGGCACTGTGGGTGCGCCTTCATACATCAGCATGGTGGCACCTGCGGCCAGGGGGCCGAAGGCCACATAAGTATGGCCGGTGATCCAGCCCACATCGGCGGTACACCAGAAAATGTCAGTGTCGTTAATGTCGAATACCCATTTCATGCTGGTAATGGCATTCAGCAGGTAGCCGCCGGAGGAGTGCTGGACACCTTTGGGTTTGCCGGTGGAGCCCGAGGTGTAAAGCAGAAACAGGGGATGCTCACTGCCCACCCATTCCGGTTCGCAGGTGGATTCCTGGCCTTCAATCAATTCATGCCACCAGATATCACGGGAGTCAGTGAAGTTGATATCATGGCCGGTGCGTTTCAGTACGATGACTTTTTCAGTGCTGGCGCATCCGCTGTTGAGTGCTTCATCCGTTGCGGATTTCAGTTCGACAATTTTGCCACCCCGGTGGGCGCCATCGGCGGTAATAACCACTTTTGCACCGGCGTTCTCGATACGGTCTTTCAATGATTCTGCCGAGAAGCCACCGAACACCACAGAATGTGTGGCACCGATGCGTGCGCAGGCCTGCATGGCCACTACGGCTTCGGGGGTCATGGGCATGTACAGAATCACCCGGTCGCCAAGACCAACGCCCAGTGATTTCAGGCCATTGGCGAACTGGCAGACATCGCGGTGCAGCTCTGAGTAGCTGATGTGCCGGGCGTCACCTTTTTCACCCTCAAATACGATGGCCGTTTTGTCGCCACGCTCGGCCAGGTGGCGATCCAGGCAGTTGTACGACACATTGAGTTTGCCATCGCTGAACCATTGATAATGGGGTGCATTACTTTCATCCAGCACGGAAGTGAACGGTGTTTGCCAGTCCAGTTCATTACGAGCCAGTTCGGCCCAGAAACCTTCGTGATCGGCTTCGGCTTTGGCGCGCAAGGCATCCAGTTCAGCGCGGTTTTTAATGCGTGCCTTGCTGGAAAACTCAGCGGAGGGGGCAAACAGACGATTTTCTTGCAGGGTGGATTGGATATTTTCTTCCATGGTGTCTCCCAGGTTTTGCGGGCAAAAATCAGTCTGGGTACAGCGGATTTTTGCACAAAATGATACTAACGAGTTCTTGTCGCATATTAACAGGGCGGCGGTGGGTGTGCATCTGTATTGGGCATGCATGAGAGGTAGGGGACATAGCCGTCAGGCTAAGCCGGGTAGGGTGGAACAAGCGCAGCGGTTCCAGCAAGCGGGAAAAGAACATCAAGGTTTGCCGGTGGACATAGAGGCTATTGTTGTTTCTTATCGCCTATTGGTGGAACCGCTGCGCTTGTTCCACCCTACCGTTTTACTCTGTATTGAAGAAAGTCGAATAAAAAGCCGGTAATACTCCAGTCTCACCCTCTTTCCGGGTAGAGCTTAGCCTGACGGTTATGTGGGGGGATTCAGATGTCATTTTTTTTGCATTTTTTGTCTAACATAACTTCATTTGTATTTTTCGCGTCAATCTTTGTGTTCTGCATCAAGTATGAGCGACGGGTTGGCAATATCCGTATTTCTCATGGGTGAAAAAACGGGTATTGGAATCCGCACAAAGGCAGGTCGGCGTTTGGGGAGGTTAATTTTAGTATTTATGAAATGTGAGAAACTTCACAGGTTCAGATTACGTTGAGGGGAGAGGGGGGAATATTATTGACGATATTACCCAGGAGATAAGACATGGCCGAAGATATCAAGTCCATTGGGAGAGTGCTTCAGCGTGTTTGTAATGATCTGCTAAAAAAACAAAATGTAGTGGCTACCGGCATCGGTTATAAAACCAGTGCGGGAGAGAGAAGCCTGAATCTTTCAATCATCTGCTCGGTTGAGAAAAAGCTGCCCGGGATACAGCTCAACAGTAAAGACCTTATTCCGAAACAAATTGATGGAATCACAACAGACGTTGTTGAAACTGGCCGCATACGGGCGCTTAATACGCATACCCAACGCCATCGACCGGCACCCGGCGGAGTCAGTATCGCCCACCGTGATGTTACGGCGGGTACACTCGGTTGTATTGTGAAAAAACAGGGTCAGCGGGTGATTCTTTCAAATAATCATGTGCTGGCCAACAGCAATGTTGCCGGGATTGGTGATGCTATTCTGCAGCCTGGTCCGGCTGATGGTGGTCAATTTCCGGGTGACCATATTGCGAACCTGCTTGAGTTTGTTCCCATTAATCTGAGCGGAGGTATTGGTTTACCGAGTGATTGCCCAATCGGCAATGGTTTCGCCGCGATACTGAATTTGCTTGCGGCCTCCACGGGGAGCCGTACCCGTCTGCAAGCGGTCAGGGTTCAGGCCGAAGATAATCGGGTGGATGCCGCTATTGCCAAACCGCTTGATGACAATGATATTTCCGCTGACATTCTTGATATCGGAGCTATTGCCGGGATGACGCCAGGGGTATTGGGTATGGCGATCCAAAAAAGCGGTCGCACGACAGAATACACCACGGGGACTATCGAACAGATTGATGTCACTGTTAATGTGCAGTACGGCGGAGGACAGGTTGGCCGGTTCACTGATCAGATCATGGCCGGGGCTATGAGTCAGGGCGGTGACAGTGGTTCGGCGGTGCTGGACAATGACAGGAATCTGGTGGGGCTGCTGTTTGCCGGGAGCGATACAACGACAATTATCAATCGTATGGAAAATGTCTTTTCCGCCCTGGACCTGAGTCTTTGAACCTGAAGCGGCTTGTCTTTTTTCTGTCATTGTTTTTTGCCATCACTTTGACTCTTGCGGAAACGGATATGCGAATGACTATTCAGCAGGTAAAGGAAAAATACCAGACAGAATTAATGGTTCTGCCGGGTGTGGTTTCGGTGGGTATTGGTCTGTCTGAAGGAGAAACGGTCATCAAGATTGGTTTGGATGGCAGGCATCCCGACACTGAAAAAGCATTGCCAAAAGCACTGGAAGGGTACAGGGTCGTCAGTCAGGATACAGGCACAATCAAAGCAAGATAAGGAGCGTGTCAGGGAATGTGTTATTGCATTCTCTAAAGCGGTCAGTTGCGGAATTTAGGTATTGAAAACAGAGGGCCGACCAGTCTGTATAACTACAGGGGTTGATCGGCTGCATCAGTTGTAGACTTGCTTACACTGAGTCGAGCTTATGCGGCCACGCTTCCTATTTTCTGATACTCAGCACCGCGCTCGTTCTGCAATTCCCACAGCGCGAGTGCTTGTTGCATCCCTAGCCAGCTCTCGGGGGTGGTATTCAGCAGGCGAGCGAGACGCATGGCCATGTCGGGGGAAAGGGCGCGCTTCTCGTGGATCAATTCGGACACAGTAAGGCGCGAGACGCCTAGACGCCGGGCAAGCTCGGCTTGACTCATACCCAGCTCGGGCAGGATGTCTTCACGCAGGATCGCGCCGGGGTGGGTGGGTTTGCGGGTTCTGGTAGCCATCAGTGATAATCCTCCAGGTTTACGTTGTGGGCGTCGCTCTGCCGGAAAGCGAAGGTGATGCGCCAGTTACCGGAGACCGCCACGCTGTAGGTGCCTTTACGCTTTCCAGCGAGTTCGTGGAAACGATAGCCGGGTAAGTTCATATCGGCTACTTCCACCGATGCCTCTAGCCGATCCAAAAGACGGCCAATACGTGCGGCATGCTGTGTGGTAATGCCACGCTTGCTCCCGGTCAGAAAAAAGCGCTCAAGCCCCTTGTGAGCAAAGGTCTTTATCATTGTCCGAGTGTAATATGTGGCATTACGCCTTTCAACCCGAAGTCCGCAGTTGAATAACTGCTAGAGTGCGTTGAATTTTGTGGCTGGGAAGGTGCGATGAGGAGCAATGGCCCGCTATTGCGACGATGTGCAATGCGGCCAGACGCAAACAACTGTTGATATCTCTGTGGTTGAGCCGGGATCGACCAACAAACATCGGCGAACGCAGAATAATAATGTAAATCAAGGAGATGGTACCGAGGGCCGGAATCGAACCGGCACTCCCGTGAAGGAACCGGATTTTGAATCCGGCGCGTCTACCAGTTCCGCCACCCCGGCATTCTCACTTGTTGAGACGGCGCACATGATATGCGTTTAGCGCGTTACAGGCAAGTTGCAGGGGAAGGAGATTTTTTACAGGGTAGTTTGCTACACTCCCGCGCCATGCGTCGTTGTGATTTCCATTTTGATTTACCCCCTGAGCTGATCGCCCAGCATCCGCTTGCCGAGCGGACGGCCAGCCGTTTGCTGGTGCTGCGGGGTAACACCGTTGAGGATGCCGTGTTTGCACAAGTGGGTGCGCTGTTGCAGCCGGGTGATTTACTGGTAATGAATAATACCCGGGTGATTCCGGCGCGTCTGTTTGGTCAGAAAGACACGGGTGGCAAAGTGGAGGTGTTGGTGGAGCGGGTGCTTGATGAGCATCGTATAGTGGCCCATGTGCGGGCCAGCAAATCCCCCAGGCCGGGCAGCCGCTTATTGCTGGAGGGCGAGGTGCGGGCCACAGTAACAGGACGTGAGGACGCACTTTTTTGTCTGAGTTTTGAAGGACCGGAATCGGTGGTGACGCTACTGGAGCGCCACGGCCATATGCCATTGCCTCCGTACATCGAGCGTGCTGATGAATCCGGGGACCGTGAGCGTTATCAAACAGTATTTGCCCAGCGACAGGGAGCGGTTGCTGCACCGACAGCGGGATTGCACTTCAATCAGAATTTGCTGGATGAGCTGGCGAAGCAGGGCATTGAATCGACTTTTATCACACTGCATGTAGGGGCCGGTACGTTTCAGCCGGTACGTGTGGATAATATCGCGGAACACCACATGCATAAGGAAACCATCGAGGTGTCGGCGGACACGGTGGCGGCGGTGCAACAAACACAGGCCCGTGGTGGTCGTGTGGTGGCGGTGGGTACAACCAGCGTGCGTGCATTGGAAAGCGCAGCCCGTGGAGGGGAGCTGGTTCCTTTTCAGGGAGATACGGATATTTTTATCACTCCCGGTTACACGTTTCGTGTGGTGGATGCCCTGATCACTAATTTTCATTTGCCGGAATCCACGTTATTAATGTTGGTGAGTGCCTTTGCCGGTTTTGACGAAATAAAAACAGCCTACACACATGCCATTGCACAACGGTATCGTTTTTTCAGTTACGGTGATGCGATGTTTTTACACCGGAAAAACACCTGAACTCCCATGGCGCATGATCAAAACACATCAGGGCGGCGTTGCACGCTAGTGCTGCCGGGCCTGCTGGATTTGCCACCTGCCGGGCGTGAATCTGTGTTTGCTCAGGCGGGACGTTTGCCTGAGCTGGAGTGTTTCTTTTCCCGTGCGCAAAAACAGCGTTTTTCAGGTGCCGGTTTTGAGGCGGTGCTGTTTGCACTTTTTGACGTGGTTACACCAGCGGATGTTGACTTGCCGGTGGCCGCTGTCGGTTATGTCGGTGACACAGGACGGTCAGCAGCGGGTTGGTGCTTGCGGGCTGATCCGGTGCAGCTGATCCCGGACCGTGATCATCTGGTGCTGGTGGGGCCGGAAAGTTTGTCCTTGTCCCAGGCCGAAGCTGATTTGTTAGTGGCTGACCTGAATACACAATTTGCGCAGGATGGCTGGCATATTGAAGCCGCGACGCCCACGCGCTGGTATTTACATCAGTCTGATGCACCGAGGTTGCGTACTTACGATTTGGCGCAAGTGCGCGGTCGGGCCATTGGTGAATACTTGCCGGGTGGCGTGGACGGTAAACAATGGCATCGTCTGATGAACGAAGTGCAAATGGTTTTGCATATCAGTGCAGTAAATCAGGGAAGACAAGCCGTAGGACAGCCGCCAGTGAGTAGTCTGTGGTTTTGGGGCGGGGGTGAAACGCCAGCGATACTCTCCGACAATAAACGCAGTCAATGGAGCCAGGTGTGGAGCAATGAACCTGTGAGTCAGGGGCTGGTTGCACTGTCAAATACAGCACACAAGCGGTTGCCGGAAAATGCTGCAACGTGGTTAAGCGCCGCCCTTTCATCCGGCGAGCATTTGCTGGTGCTGGATGATTTATTGTGTTGTTGGCAAAATGGGGAAATGGCGGGCTGGGCACAATGGGTGCGCGCATTCAATCGTGAATGGATGCTTCCTTTGTTGAACGCATTGCGTCGAAACGAGATTGATGAGCTTGCCCTTTATGCCTGCAATGGTAGTCAATTTACCTTGTCGCGTACCGGATTAAGGCGTTGGTGGCGTCGAAAAAAATCACTATCGGTTATTGCTGCGCGGGTGTAAAAGGTCGCAATTTTTTGGTTACAGTAGAGGTGTTTATAGTTTTATTGTTCCTGTGTTGGCGGGAAACTGCATCACCGAATATCGAGCGTGATTTGCAGATTGCAAAAAAAATGTTAATTGGCAAATACGTAAATAAAAATTAAAGAATAAGAATATGTATTCGTTGTTATGTCTGTTATGCTTGTTTCAGGGGAATGTTGTTGATTTTAGAGTTTTGGAGAAGTAAGTAACATTTGCGTAAGCCTCATGGTGTGTCGTCATCGAAGCTCACAAATGATTGCTGGTTTCATATAAAAACTATTTTATAAAACTATATAAAGCGTATGCAGGTGAATAGAATTAACCGTTAAATTTGTTATTTCTATTTCTTCTTAATGACCGCTCAGGGGTATATTCCCCGTAGTTTTCTGTATAAAAATCAAAATTTATGATTTCTGAACATTCTTTCTTGTTGATGTTTCGTCAGCTTGCTGCGTAGGCATTTGAGCTGATTAATGCAATACCCCGCTTCACGACGAGTGCGGCGAGAGTTATTTGAATGGACTTTATAATATGAGTTGGCAGAACCCTGCTTGTTGTAAAATACAATTTTTTAAATGTGCAGCTTCAATTTTATTTCTGTTTTTTGTTTTGCCATCTGTAGGGTTTGGCTCAGGTGTCAGTATAGCGACTGACAGTACCGGCATTGCCACATCAGGCGGGCAGGTATCGATTAGTCTGGAAGAGCTTGGGTATGAAGAGGGTATTCATTTTGCGAATACTGAAATCGGTCATGAAGCAAAGCTGGCTTACGCTATTCCACATGATACAAAAGTATCTTCTGCAAGTATTCATCTCCGTTACAACGTTTCATCGTTGCTGGGCCAGCGTTCAAATATCCTGCTGCTGGCGAATGGTCACCCGCTTAAGCAGGTGCAGTTGACGGACGAGCAATACCGCCGTGATCTCAAGGTCGATATTCCTGTCAATTTAATACAACCGGGTACTTTGAATATCACTGTCAAAGTAACCTTGCTCACCACAAATGATCGTTATCCGGATGCGCGTACCAGTGGTGCTTTACTGCATATTGAGGCGGATTCAACACTCACCATTGGCTATCAGGACACGATTGCCTCACTGCGCGATGCCTGGATACTGTTACCCGGGAAGGTCGTTTTGACAATACCGGACAGACCTTTTTCTGAAGACGAATTTAATGCTGTCTGGGGGATCATGGATCATCTGTATCGCCAGGGGAAAAATATTGTTATTACGCATTATCCTGAGATCGGTCATATCGTCATCGGGGATAGATCAAACCTGAAGAAGCGGTTGCTGCTGGAGTTGCAGTCAGCACAGCCGGAGCAGGAACCCCCGGACTTGTTGCAAACCCTTGATGATGACAACACGATTATGTTGCTGAGCAGCCCGTTGCGCAGTGTTATTTCTATTACCCGGCCTGCTGAGACATCAGCTTCGGCATTGATGAACACCACCTGGCAAAAACTGGTGGCAGGACGCCAGTATAAAATGCTGACAACCGGTTCCGGTGAAAAATTTACCGCTTCTGATGATGGCATGCATGAGATACGACTTGCCGATTTTGGTATGGACACATCAACCCGTTACGTCTGGGCCAACACGGAATGGAATCTGTTACTGGACCCTTTCAGAATGCCTGCGGGTACACGCCCGGCGGTATTGTTTTTGGATCTGATGGTGCCGCCGCCGTCCAATACGGCAGCATTCAGTTTATATACCTATTTGAATGATATCATGGTGTATGCACAACATCTGGATGGCCGTGATGGTGTGCAGCGCCTTCAAATTCCGCTACCTGCCAGATATCAGCAATTGTATAATAATTTGCGTATACAAATTATAAATACAGCGTCAGTCAATGGCAATTCTGAACAGGGGCTTACCACATTCCCGGTGCAGCTATTGCCAGAAAGCACCTTGGTTCTTGAGCAAAATACCGCGAAACCTGAACGGTTTGTGGATCTTCCGGCCTATCTTGCCGAACAATTTGATATTTACCTGCCTTCGGCTTATCTCGACAGCCCGGAACAGTCATTGCGCTTTACCGCTGCTTTTACCGCAAACTTCCCGGTACCTTTTGCTGAGCGTAAAGCCATTTTTGTCAAGCCAGGCAATACCCTTACTCCTGCACGCCCGTTTATTGCATTGGGCGATGTTGCATTTTCAGAACTGGATGCGCCCGTTGATTTTGAGCAGGGTGTTATTGAGGTCAAGGATAGAAAAGGCGAGTCTTTATTAAAGGTGAATGAGTTATCGGGCATTGCCATTGCACAGCTTGTGACCAGCCATGGTCAACACGGACTGTGGTTACGTTCCGGTGACAGTGACCCTTATCCAGATATACGCAGGTTGTTTCTCAATGAAGATGATGTTGCTTTTGCGGACCGCAATGGTTTGCTGTTCAGCCTGAACAGTACAGAGCCTACTTTGGCCAGAGTGCATTACCCGTCAACTCGTAACTGGCTGGCGGCCATTAGTGAATATCGTTTTTGGATTATGGTTTTTGTATGGCTGACTCTGGTGCTGGGTATTGTTTATCTGTTCAGACGCCAACGTCAACAGCAGAGCAATAACCGTCAGTCTGTGTGAGGCGATAAGATCTATGGATGGCTCAACCATTTTTATGAAGGATACGATGAGTGATTCTGCGCCACTTGGAGAGTTACTGATTACCCGTGGATTACTTCAGCAAAAGCAGCTGGACACTGCGCTTGATTTGCAAAAAAAATGGGGTACACGTCTGGGCGATATTCTGCTCTCCAAGGGATGGGTGCGCGCTCAGGATTTTTATCTCACGCTTGCCATTCAGTATCAAAAACCATTTGTTGACCTTTTTAAAGAACGTCCGGATAAAGCGTTATGGCGAGATGACGAGCTTACCCGTTACACAGAACTGCTCGTGTTGCCTTTACGTAAAATGGACGGAGGGATTCTGTTTGCCGTGGCCGACCCGACACCAGCGGTGTTTGAGTATATGGATGAGCATAGTGATGGTTTGTATGATTATGTCATAACCTCCAAGTTTGACATTATATGGTCAGCGCAAAACGAGGCAGACCATCATTTCAGTGACCGGGCCGTGAATGAGCTTGCCCGGCAGCAGCCAGTGAATTCCGCCGGACAGGTTTTTACCCGCGCACAACTGTTCTGGATATTTGGTGTGTTGTCGGTGCTTATTGTATCCGCCACATTCTGGCCCATTGCGACCCTGGTTCTGGCCAATGTTTTTATCAGCCTTTTTATGCTGTTGAATTTTGGTTTGCGTATGTTGTTCGCATGGGTCGGCAGCCATGCAAACATTGATGTCAAGGTCACGGATGAAGAAGTCCGTGCGATCAATGATCGTGACCTGCCTTTTTATACGGTGCTTGTCCCCATGTACAAAGAGCCCAGCGTATTGCCAATTATTACCGAATCATTGCGCAATATTGACTATCCACTTTCAAAGCTGGATATCAAGCTGATCCTTGAAGAGGACGACGAGGAAACCATTGCTGCGGCCAAAAATCTTGACCTGGAAAGTATGTTCGAGATTATTCGTGTGCCGGTTTCGTTGCCTAAAACCAAGCCCAAAGCCTGCAATTATGCACTGAGTTTCGCACGCGGCGAACTGGTGACGATTTATGATGCCGAGGACAAGCCGGAACGTGATCAGTTAAAGAAAGCGGTTATTGCTTTTCGCAAAGCGCCGGAGAATACGGCGGTCATCCAGGCGCGTCTTAACTATTTTAACGCCAATGAAAACTGGCTCACACGGATGTTCACGCTGGAGTATTCCCTCTGGTTTGATTTTTATCTGCCTGCACTTGAGGCATTGAAAATACCGATACCTCTGGGAGGCACCTCGAACCATTTCAAGCTGCGGATTCTAAAAAAGGTTAATGCATGGGACCCTTATAATGTCACGGAAGATGCTGATCTGGGCGTCCGCCTGACGCAGCTGAATTACCATGTGGGTGTGGTTAACTCAACAACTTATGAAGAGGCCACGAACCGGTTTGGTAACTGGATCAGACAGCGTTCACGCTGGATCAAGGGTTATATGCAAACGTACCTGGTGCATATGCGTCATCCTGTGCGCTTGTATCGGTCACTGGGGCATGTCGGCTTTTGGGGTTTCCAGTTTTTCATCGGTGGCGCTGTTCTCAGCTGTCTGTTGGCTCCGCTCCTTTATTTAACGTATTTCGGCTGGCTGTATACCCAGACCCATGTGCTGGATGTCATTTTCCCCTCTATTATTCTGTATGCCAGCCTGTTCAGCCTGTTGCTGGGTAACGGGTTATTAATCTACCTGTCAACATTATGCGTCTTCAAACGTCATTTGTATCACCTCATACCCTGGGCGCTGACAGTGCCTGTTTACTGGCTGATGATGTCAATTGCGGCCTATAAAGCGCTTTGGCAGCTTATTCATAAACCGTTCTACTGGGAAAAAACCACGCATGGCTTGACTAATTTTTTGCATGTTGATCCGCGTGAGAAAAAAGACCAGGCCGACGTATGAAAGTGAATCGACAGAGAGCGGACTTTGCCTGGCTGTTGTTGTTCGGGGTTTTGTTGACCGGTTTTTGTGTCTGGTTGACAGGAAACAACTTCAGCCATGAAATGGCACTGCGGGACTGGGTAAAGGTGCTGGGTGTTCTGGATGCAGATCCATTCCGCCTTGAGAATCTTGGTCTGGATACACCGCATCTGCCTTTGTATTTATTGATGCCCTTTGCCTGGTTGTCGCCAGATGCGCAAGGTGTGGCACCGTATCTCTTGTCCAGTTTATTGATTGCACTATTGTTGACGGTCTGGAATCACCAATTGCGTCATCAGGAATTTGCATTGTGGCAACGTTTCCTGCTGCTCATGCTGGTGTTGTTTCAGGCGCCTCTGTTATGGGCCGCCACGACGGGTGGACATATTGCGCTTACCCTTCTGATTTTTTATTTCGTATATCTGGCCTGCTTGCGGATGAATTTTCAGGCGGATCTACGTTCTTTTATTATGCTGGGTCTGTTATTGGGCCTGTTATTTTTTGTTGATGCTGTGGCGTTGTTTATTTTTATTGCCCTGTTTCCTTTTTTCGCATTAATTGCACCACGGCGTATTTTTCTGGAAGCGCCTTTGAGTGTTTATATTGTTATCTGTATTCCACTGGGTGTGGCTGTGTTGACATGGGCGTATCTCGGTTGGGTTTTTGAAGGTGGGCCAGGTCATTTTATTCGTCAACCCGGTTCCACATTTCTCGGAGCCTGGCAGCATGCTGCGGATTCACCCTGGCTGATTCAGTATGGCGGCCAATGGTTTGCACCGCTGGCTGCGGCGTTTATGCTGCTGCTGGTTTATTTTCCCATTGTGTTTTTATTGCTGGCACTGGCCGCGAAACACAAGGATCACCTGAAAGTCAGTCTGGCATTGATGTCAGTTCCGCTGATTGCCATCGCCTTTGCGACCAGTAAATTTTATCTTGAACGTCCCGTTGAACTATTGGCACTGGTCATGGTGGCGGTTATGGCAGAACTGAGTATTATCCGGACTCGAAAAGGCTGGACGTTCCCGGCGGTTGTACTGCTGCTGATTGCGGGGGGCGCATCTGGCTGGCACAATTTTCTGCAAACGCCGGACCCCGTCGTACGTGATTGGCAAAATGCGCTTTTTGCCCGTTTAAATAATACGCATACAGCAGATGTTGCACTGGGACAGTTTCTGTTTCGTCAGCAGGGTGAGGTACTTATCGATGATTTTAGCGCCTATCGTGTTATTGCTGCTTATGGCAATACAGAAAAAATGGCATTGCCCAAGTCAGACTTGTTCAAGTTACAGGTTCGCAGGCAGGTACCGGATATCGACTATATTGTCGTGCCGGATCCGCGTGTAGGCCAAGGTGACTGGGACCGTATCAATAAACATTTTCCTGACCTGTATCGCTCTGGAATGAAAGACTATCAGCAGGTTTATGATTATCAGGGCTGGCGGGTATTCAAACATGTTGATGGTTGATAAATTGCGCAATCTGCTGCCGTTATGGGCTTGTATGTTGCTGTTAATCACTCAGAGTGCTGATGCAAGCTGTTCGGCGCCCATCCTGCACGGATTCAATTTTCTACAGGACAGGCAGACTGCGCTGGACTCACCAAAGGTTTGCCAGTCGCTTCAGAAACTTCATCGAACCGGTGCCAACTCTGTTGCTTTTATCCCTTTTATGAAACAGGAGAGCCCGCAAACAACGAACCTGTTTTTGGCTGACAATGTATCTGATGAGGAACTGATTGCAGGAATACGTGAAGCAAAACGCCAGGGTCTGCATGTTGTTGTCAAGCCTCAATTGCTGGTCAGCGGCTCCTGGGCTGGCCGGATTAAACTGGCGACAGATGCGGATGAGCAAATCTGGTTCACACGGTATATTGCACATTTAGCCCACTATGCCAGGATCGCGGAAACCAACAAAGTGGATGCTTTTGTAGTGGGCACCGAGATGAAGCGGTTGAGAAAGAGCAAATACTGGCCCGATGTTATTAAAGCCATACGCCGCCATTTCAGCGGGCACATTACCTATGCTGCGCATGGCGTAGACGGTGTTATTGCATTTCCATACTGGGATTTACTGGACAGTGTCGGCGTTACATTGTACCCGGTGTTCCCGGAAAAAGCCGATGCCGGTCAAGTGCGAGAGGTGATTACGCAGCGCATTAACAAGCTGGGAGAAACCATCCGCAAGCAAAAGGGCAAAACCGCCTGGATACTTGAAATCGGTATACCATCGGCTGAAGGCTGGGAACGATATCCCTGGGACTGGCGGAAATTACGTGAGGAAAAACCACGGGCCGATAACCAAATGCAAGTTGTCATTATGCAGGAGTGGTTGATGTCCATGGACAGACCATGGATTGAAGGTGTCTGGATATGGAAATGGAAAAGTTCACCGCAAGCCGGAGGCACAGAAGATCCGGGTTATACGGTACAAAATAAACCGGCGCAAGGGGTGATTCAGGCAGCCTGGCAGTGTGCCACGTCAATTCCGGATCATGGACAGGATTTATGCAAGGATTAGTTTGTTCAACCTATTTTAAACAGCTGCTGTTTGGTGTGGCCATGTTGACATGTGCAACCATTGTGCAGGCTGCCAGCCCCTGGATGCGCTCTGAAGCAGAGCGGTTTTACTGGGCGGGTGTTACGTATTCAACAGGGGATCAGCGCTGGGACGACAAGAGTAACCAGAAAAAGGTGGACTGTCGAAACAGTGACTGGTACATGCACCAAAAAATCGAATACGGGTATAGCTATTATTACACCCTGATTGCAGGATTAAGTGCCGCCTCTGCCAATTGTGGTGATGACAGCCTGACCGGCGTGGGAGACCTGACTCTGGGTATTCGGGGGCGACTGGACAAGTATCGCAATGGTAAAAGCTGGGAGATTACCACCATTATCCCGACGGGCTATGAGCGCGATAATTCATCGCGTCCGGGTAACGGTCGGTTTGGTCTCGAAGCGGGTGTCGCCTGGTTATTCAAAGAGGAAGAGAGGGAACTGGTCAATTCCTGGTCCTGGCAGGGAGGGGTCGCCATTCGACTTTGGCAGGGACCCCCTGCGGATCAGTTTCTCAGCTACTTATCGGTACAGCATCGTATTGCTGCTGTTGGCAAAATTGGTATGCGCATCAGCGGTGATTTTTCCTTTCGCAATGAATCGCCTGAAAAAACAAAATTTGAAAATCGTACCCGCCTGACGGATTTCGATAAAGTAAGAGCCGCAGTCTCATGGTCCAGCCGCATTAATGCGCGCTGGTCCTGGCAGGCCAATGTTGGTCATGTTCTGTGGGGCAGAAACGTGACTGACAATCTGACTGTTGGTTTAAATATCAGCCATGACTGGAGCCAGTGAATCCTGTGAAATTATCCATCGATTTTATTTGCCGCGCTGCCGGGATAGTGATGTTATCCAGAGTGCTTGTATTGTTTTTTCTGAGTATGGCCGTCCATGCGGATGAGCGCTGGACCACCGAAAAAGCGAGTATGGTTGACAGTATCGAAAAGCAAACCGGTTTATCCCGGACGAGTATTGGCACCTTGCATCTCAACATGCGACCTATTGATGCTGATGTTCTGTTTCGTAAAGATCCACACGATACATCCTCGTTCGCCGTCAGCATCGTGGATGATGCAGGAGAAATGCTAAAAGGGCGTATCAAGGTATCGGGCAGTTTCACCCGTCGTTTCCCCAAAAAAAGTATTTTTATAAAACTTGAAAATGGGCAGCAATGGAAAGGCCGGCAAAAAGTATCCCTCGATGCCATGGCAACCGATGGCTCGATGCAGCGTGAATGGCTTGCCTGGCAACTGGTGCATGCACTGGGGATGCCTGGCCCTGAACTGCAATACGTGCGCGTCTATATCAACAACCGCTACAGCGGGCTGTTTATGCATACCGAGTGGCTCGATACCGGCGTTCTGGCACGTTACGGACTGGGTGCTGACGGACAGTTTTTTCATCCTTCAGACTCACGGTTTTGTGGTGATTTCCTGCCGCATCACAAAAAAACGCTGAAAGACTGCTGGTTTAAACTCTCGCCACGGGATAAAGACTTTTCACCTTTGCAGGCGCTTATGGATGACATTGCGCAAACACCGGTTAAAGAATTTCATGAATACCTCGAAATGCACTTTGACGTTGATTCGGTCATTAATTGGCTGGCACTCAATGTGCTCACCAGTAATGGTGATACCTATAATAAAAACTACTTTCTTTATCGGTCGGCGATTACCGGGAAGTGGGTGGTTATCCCTTGGGATTACGACCTGTCTTTCGGGCGTAACTGGGATGCTTATCTACCTTTTCCCGAAAATATTCTGAATGATAATTTTCAGTATTTTTATCCTCCTGAGCTGGGCGCACCCAACCCATTAAAAGAAAAAACATTACGCAACCCGGTGCTCAATCAACTTTTCACTGAACGAATGTTGCACTTGCTTGGTGAGAAACGACATGGGGCAGCGGCAACTTTTGGCTGGTTCAGCCCGAAAGCCATGCGGGAACGCATTGACCGTACCGCGATCAGATTACAACCTGAACGCATTGATGATCCCTATCTTAAAGACAGCGCGATTGATTTTTCGCAAGAAACGGAAAGCCTTTGGCATTACGTGCAGCGACGGCATGCGTATTTACGTGAAATTTTCACAGGTGCCGTTCCCTGGAACCCGGAGCTGGCAATCTGGAATCCGGCGGATGCACCACCACGCCCGGCATTGAGCGTCAGTTTGTTTGCCAGCCAGCAGGTCTCCGCTAACGGGCAGTATGCAACAATCGCAGCACCCGCTTATGGGTATCTACTGGCGGCGATAAAACTGAAAGATAATAACGGGGAGGCTGCTAAATTCAACGTTGAGTCTGCAATAAATCATACGCCCACTGTTTTTCCACCCGGCTATGATCCGGCATCCTGCATTCAGCGCAGCTGGTTTATTACCTTGCGAACACCCTTCAAATCACGCGTCATGGATTTGCAGCTGGATTATTTACAGGAAGACTCACAGCGACAGGAATTGGGAAGCGTTCGTAGTGAACAAAACTTTACACTTTGGGTGTTGGATGGCCAGCGTTGGCATAAGCTCAAGACGCATGTCAATCCCTTATCAAATGTAATCAGCACTCAAAATATGACAATCCATCCATCACAGATGCTGCGTTTTGTTGCCTGCCCGGAAAGTACAGAAAGTTAATGAAGAATACGATAAAACGGCTGGCTGGCCGTGTGATGTCACTGTCTGCAACGATACACAGTGACGAAATCGGCCCAACACTCAAACTGGCGCTGCGGATTTTTCTTATCCTGTTTGCTTATTACCTGCTCAAGCCTGCGCGTGAAGCTTTTATCCTCACTGATGGCAGCGCAGAGCTGCGCAGTTATTCCGTGGCTTTGCAGGCATTAGTGCTTTTTATTGTTATTCCGTTATACAGTACGCTCTATAAACGTGTTACCGGTGAAAAACTTTATAACAGAATCACACTTTTTTTTGTTGTGACATTACTGGGTTTCTGGTTACTTGGTGTTAATGGTCTGGCGATCAGTGTGCCGTTTTTTATCTGGCTGGGCATCTTCAGTGTCACGCAAGTTGCCCAGTTCTGGGCACTGGTGACGGATTTGCATCATCCCAAATCGGGCAAGCGCCTGTTTGCAATTATCGGCTTTGGGGGCTCTTTGGGGGCCGTGCTAGGGTCCAGTTTTGCTTCAGAGTTGTTTGCCTACTTCGGCCCCTATAATCTGTTATTGCTGGCTGCTGCCATTCTTTTGCTCAGCAGTATTGCTGTGCGGGTTAAAGCGACGAATTCGAATGCCTCCACTCAGGCGGCAAAGGCGGTTGACTGGCATGCTATGCTGGGTGGTCTGCATCTGGTGATAAAATTACCTTATCTGCGGATTCTGGCCATATTCGTTGTATTACTGAATTGTGTTAATTCAATTGGCGAGTATATTTTGGCCAGCATGGTTGTTGATCATTTTTCGGCAATTACCTCCAGTAGTGAACGCGGTATTTTAATTGGTGAATTTTATTCGGACTTCTTTTTCTGGGTGAATCTGGCCAGTTTGTTATTGCAGTTTTTTATTGTCTCAAGAATTTACCGGTTGATTGGTGTGTCAGGGGCAATATTGTTACTGCCATTGATCACCACGATAGGTTATACGCTGATTGCATTTTTTCCTATTTTTGCCGTTGTGCGTATTATCAAGATTATTGAAAACAGCACAGACTACTCGATAACGGCCACCAGTCGCCATGCACTTTTTCTTCCCGTGTGTACAGACTCAAAATACCTGGGAAAAACCACAATTGACACCTTCTTCTGGCGGCTTGGTGATTTGATTCAGGCCGGGGTCGTTTTTGCGGGTACTACTTTGCTTAAACTGGAGCTTGGTGCCTTTGCTATGCTCAATGTTTTACTTTCACTATTGTGGCTATGGGTCGGTATACGCATAGGGCGGTATTATAAACATTACACACAGCAATCGGCACTCACGGGTCAAGTCGACATGAGCAGGCCCATACTCTCTAAAAAACAGAGCCCTTGATAGCCCGCTTACTTTTATGCGACATGCCTGCAACAACAAGGTGGAATTCTGCATTATGAAGTGCAATGTGAAATTTTGATGATACAATGCGCAAATTCATGCCTTCAATGTGAATGACCGGCTAAACATGCTGTTCGTGCGTTTTACTGAAAACAGGTGTTTTTAGCACTTAATTCATGTTTCGGGTTAATTTAACCAACTCATAAATTTGCTGATTGATATCCATGGAAAAAGTTAACGTTTTATTTGTTTGCATGGGCAATATATGTCGCTCGCCGACGGCTGAGGGGGTTTTTACCCGGCATGTACAGGAAGCCAGTCTTGCCGATGTTATCAGGATTGATTCAGCGGGTACTCATGCCTACCATATCGGGGAAGCTCCTGATCCGCGTTCGCAGAAAACGGCGCTGAAGCGCGGTTATGATTTGTCTTCACAAAAGGCACGACGCGCGGTTGCTGAGGACTTTACTACCTTTGATTATATTCTGGCCATGGACAGAGACAACCAGCAGGGTTTGCAGGCTATCTGCCCGGTGGGGGCAGAGTACAAATTACATTTGTTTTTAAGCTATGCACCCAACCTTGAATATGATGAGGTGCCGGACCCGTACTACGGTGGCCCGATGGGGTTTGAGCGGGTATTAGATATGATTGAAGAGGCTTCAGCAGGTTTGCTTCAGGATATACAACTGCGCTATTTGCAGAATTGACGGCGAGACATGCCGGGTCTGGCAGGCACTAAAAGCCCCAGCTACATGATGTAGCTGGGGCTTTTTGCTAGTGTCAGTCAGTCAAGCCAATTTTTCGATTTTTTGCAGACTGGTGGTGGGCTTGCGAACCCCAGCCGCGTTGACCACGTTGGGGTTCGCAGGCTCACCACCAACCTGCGGTACTAAAAATCCCCAGCGGTGACACTGACAAGTGCTGTGTTACAAACACAGAGATCGCAGAGGGCGCGGAGTGTTGCGTGTTCTCTCCGCGTCCTTTGCATCTCTGTGATCTCTGCGTTAAATACCCGGTGCTTCTTAAAAATAATGTATTTTAGTCGCTATTTTCCGGTTTGCTGACGGGTTTTTCCACAGGCTTTGCGGCACGCGGTGCAGCAGGCGCGTCCACAACAGGTGGTGGTGATATGCCCGGCGGTTTTGTTTCAATGGGTACCGTTTTTTCACGTTCTACCGGTTTTGGTGCAGGGGCGGGCGTAGCAGCAGGGGGTTGCTTTACCGGACTTGTTGAGCCCACGTTGTTTGCTGTTTTTGCCAATGCCGGTTTTGTTTCGACCTGTACCAGCGCTGCTGATTTTGGTTTTTCCGGCGCTGGAGTAGCAGGTGCTGACGGTGTCTTTTTCACAGGGCTATGGGGTCGAGCCTCTGGCTTCTGCCTTGCTTCCTGCGCCGTCGTTGCAGATGGCGTTACGGCCTGCGGTGTTGCTGGTTTTTTCACCGGGTTACTGGTTGCCGGTTTCGGCTTGTCTTTGCGTTCAGTAGAGGGTTGAGTTACTGCCGCGTCTGGCACAGTTGCGGTTACAGCTTCCGTTTTTACCAGTGCTGTTGATTGTTTGGCTTCGCCAGTATTCCCATTACTTTTGTTTTCGGCCGCACCATTTTCATGAGTGCTGGCTTCGTTACCGTTGGCTTCCACATTTTGGGTGCGATTACCGCTATCGCGCCGACGGCGTCGCCCACCACGACGCCCACGACGTGACCCCGTTTTTTGCTGGCCATCATTTTGTGCGTTTTGCTCGGTGTCCACCTGCTCATTGATCACCGTTTCGCCAGTGCTGGCATCCCGGTTTTTGGTTTGGTTTCGGTTTTGCGTACGAGCGGTTTGTTTATCGCCGGTTTTTGGTTTTTCGTTTCTATCCGCGGATGTTTTTGCTTGTACATTGCGGTTTTGTGTACTCTTTTTTTGCTCGTCCCGGTTTTGTGTGCCGTCCTGTTTATCACGGTTTTGATTGCGTCGGGCAGGGCGGCGGTTTGAGTTGCTGCGATTACCGGCGGTGTTGCGGTTACGCCCACGGTTCTGTGCCGGTTTTGTACTTTCGGTTTTTTCAATCGGTTTTGCAGGCGTGGCTTCGGAGTTTTCAACACCTCCCACCAGAGTGCTCCAAATGCGTTTGATGAAACCACCTTGTTGTGTGCTTTCATTTGCCGCTGCGGCTTGTGGTACGGGCGCTGTGGGCACCACACCTCTTACTGCAGGGGTTTCGGATGTCAGTTTGGGTTTGTCATCCAGTGATTCCGATGCGTCTTCGCGTTCCACTGCCAGGGAATAACTGGCTTGTGAATCTGCATCGTGTGCAAGGTCGCTGGCGCGTTCACGCTGCACTTCATAGTGAGGTGTGTCAAAAGAGGGGTTGGGAATCAGCACCACTTTGATACCTTGACGTTGCTCAATGTCCGAAATGGCCTGACGTTTTTCGTTGAGCAGGAAGGTGGCTACGTTGACCGGTACCTGTACGACGATACGTGCTGTCTGCTCTTTCATGGCATCTTCTTCGATGATGCGCAGGATGGACAGAGCCAGCGAGTCGGTGCCACGAATGGTACCGTGGCCTTCGCAGCGCGGGCAGACAATTTGCACCGATTCACCCAGCGACGGGCGCAGGCGCTGTCGTGACATTTCCAGCAGGCCAAAGCGTGAAATGCGTCCGATCTGCACGCGGGCACGATCCATCTTCAGTGCTTCACGCAGGGTGTTTTCCACTTCACGCTGGTTGCGTGATGCCGACATGTCGATGAAGTCGATGACCACCAGTCCACCGAGATCCCGCAGGCGCAATTGCCGGGCGACTTCTTCAGCGGCTTCCCGGTTGGTGTTGAGCGCGGTTTCTTCGATATCACTGCCCTTGGTGGCACGGGCGGAGTTGATGTCAATGGAAATCAGCGCTTCGGTATGATCGATCACAATGGCCCCACCGGAGGGCAGGCGCACTTCGCGTTTAAAGGCGGTCTCGATTTGTGATTCAATCTGATAGCGGGTAAACAGCGGTACGCTGTCATTATAATGCTTGAGTTTGTTCAGGTTATGCGGCATCACCATCTGCATGAACTCAGTGGCTTTGTCGAAGATCACCTTGTCATCAATGAGAATTTCACTGATGTCCTTACGCAGGTTATCGCGTATTGCGCGGATGATGACATCACTTTCCTGGTAAATCAGGAAGGGGGCTGACCCTTCTTTGGAGGCCTTGTCGATGGCTTCCCATAACTGCAATAAGTAGTTAAGATCCCATTGCAGTTCTTCGGGATTTTTACCGACACCTGCGGTGCGTACAATCAGTCCCATGTCTTCGGGAATATCCAGTGCCGCCAGCGCATCACGAATTTCATTGCGTTCTTCACCGACGATACGCCGTGATACCCCTCCCGCACGCGGGTTGTTGGGCATTAAAACCAGATAACGTCCGGCGAGGCTGATAAAGGTCGTCAGTGCTGCACCTTTGTTGCCGCGTTCTTCCTTTTCAACCTGAACGATGATTTCCTGGCCTTCTTTCAATACCTGTTTGATATTGACGCGGCCACCGGTTTTTTCGGCATTGGGATCAAAGTAGGCGCGGGAAACTTCTTTCAAGGGGAGGAAGCCGTGGCGATCAGCACCGTAATCAACAAACGCAGCTTCGAGGCTGGGTTCGACCCGGGTAATGCGGGCTTTGTAGATGTTGGCTTTTTTCTGTTCGCGGCCAGCGGTTTCGATATCCAGATCGTAAAGTCGTTGACCATCAACCATGGCAACGCGCAACTCTTCTGGCTGAGTTGCGTTAAACAGCATTCTTTTCATTTTTTCAGCCCATGCGCTCAACCAATGTCCGCTTGTGGCTGCGGGCAAAAAATGGCTTCACAAACAATAGACAGTGTTACCGTTCGCCGACTGATCCGGCCATTTTAGTTTTGATCACTAAAAACAGGGGCCAGCGTCGCGAGTCTGGTTTTGCTGCTATTGGTCAGCTCGTCATGAACACAAAATGGACATGGGAGCGCACTAAATATTGTAAATACACCCGTCATGACACGGATGTTAAGAAAATTGTTTCGTTCTGCGCCCCATCCTGTCGCGTTTCAGCGTAGCTCCGTGCTGAGGGAAAATGGGCGGAGAGTCAATACTATCCCGCAATAAGCCGGGCAAATATAGCAGCCTTATGGCATGGCAGCAAACCGGGCGTGATTTGTTATGATGCACCCCATGACGCAGCGACCGCCACAAACGCCCCCAAAAACCGCCCAGGGGGTCTCCACAAAGGCCCGCATTGTTGAAGTAGATGAGGAACGGGCGGGCCAAAGAATCGACAATTTTCTGCTGGCCAGTCTCAAAGGGGTGCCCAAAAGCCGGGTTTACCGCATGCTGCGCAAGGGTGAGGTGCGTGTCAACAAAGGGCGTATCAAGGCCAGTTACCGTTTGCAAAGTGGTGATGCTGTGCGTATTCCGCCCGTGCGGGTGGCCGACATTGAAGCCCCGGTCAATCCGGGACAGCGGGTGCTGAAGCGTATCGAAGCGGGCATCATCGCGGAGGAAAAGGGCTTTTTATTATTGAACAAACCCTCCGGCATTGCCGTGCATGGCGGCAGCGGGTTGAATTACGGGATCATCGAGGCGTTGCGCGTGCTGCGGCCGGAAGCACCGTATCTGGAGCTGGTGCATCGGCTGGACCGGGATACCTCGGGTTGTCTGCTCATCGCCAAACGCCGCAGCGTATTACGTGAGCTGCACCGTTTGTTGCGTGAAGGCGGGATGGATAAACGCTATCTGGCGTTAGTGAAAGGACAATGGCGGGGCGGTGAGCGTCGTGTGGATGCGCCATTGCTGAAAAACACCTTGTGCTCCGGGGAACGGGTGGTCACTGTCAGTAGCGAAGGAAAATCTGCTGTGAGTGTTTTTCGTCCAGTGACAATTTTTGCGCAGGCCAGTTTGGTGGAGGTCAGCCTGCTTACCGGGCGCACTCACCAGATACGGGTACATGCCGCATCCATTGGTCATCCTATTGCCGGTGATGAAAAATACGGCGATGCAGAATTTGACCAGAAAATGAAGAAATATGGCGTGCGCCGACTTTTTTTACATGCGCGTTCACTGGGGTTTTCGCTGCGTGGCCTGGACGAACAAGCGCCAGTCCATCAATTTACCGCACCGCTGGGCGATGAGCTGGAAACCGTGCTGGGCAATCTGCGGACTGAGTGCTGACAAAATAGCAACGATAGAAATACTGATGAAACAAAAAATGCAAAAAACCTATGAACTGGTGGTGTTTGACTGGGATGGCACACTGATGGATTCCGAAGCTCATATTGTGACCAGCATGCAACACGCACTGAAAGACCTGGATTTGCCGGTACTGTCCCGGGAAAAAATCCGTGACATTATTGGCCTGGGGTTGCGTGAAGCCATTATGCGGTTGCTGCCGGGTTGCGGGGAGGGTGTGCTGTCGGCCATCATTGACCGCTATCGCTACCACTTTTTTACCGATGACCCTTGTGAGCCGTTTATGGGGGCAGAGCAGGTGTTGCAGGATCTGCATGAGGCCGGGTATTTGCTGGCAGTCGCCACCGGCAAGGGGCGCCGGGGGTTGGATCGGGTTTTGCAAAGCACCGGGTTTTCGCAGTATTTTACGGAAACACGCTGTGCGGATGAAACTCACTCAAAGCCTCACCCACAAATGTTACTGGATATTATGGACATTCTCGATGTCGATGCAAAACGGACTCTGATGGTGGGGGATACCGAATATGATCTGGAAATGGCCAATGCCGCTCGTACCGCCGCTGTGGGTGTGGATTACGGAGTACACACCCGGGAGCGTTTAATGGCATGCTCACCGCTGGCCTGCCTGTCATCCATCACAGAATTACCGGAGTGGCTGGCTAACGAAATCAATACGGCGTAATAATCTGCGGTAAGAAGCAGAGCGTAAAATCTAAAATAATGAAACACAAAAGGTACATTTCATGAGTGATCACGACAAAATGGATGCACAAAAACCACCCGTGTCATCCGAACCCCATGCAACGAATGACGTTGATGTCTGGACTCATGGTGAAGCAGTGGGTGACCCGGTGGGCGCGACCGATAAAAAAGACCAAAAAACAACGACAGTTGAATGGGAAAAAGAAACGCTTAACCGGTTGGCATTTGCAGCCATCAATGAACAGCGGCGTGCCCGCCGTTGGAGTATCTTTTTCAAATCCCTGTTTTTTGTTTATTTGTTTGCGATTATTTTGTATATCCCCACAGACTGGGGTGAAGGCAGCATCTCGCATGATGAACATACGGCATTGATTGATCTCGAAGGAGTGATTGCATCAAATGCTCAAGCCAGTGCCGATAATCTTGTGGGTGGATTGCGCGCAGCTTTTAAAGATAAAAAAACAGCCGCAGTGATTATGCGCATTAACAGCCCGGGTGGCAGCCCGGTACAGGCAGGTTACGTTTATGATGAAATCAAACGCTTGCGTGAAAAATATCCAGAGATTAAATTATATGCGGTTATTGCAGATATCTGTGCCTCCGGTGGTTATTATATCGCCGCTGCAGCGGATGAAATCTATGCCAACAAAGCCAGTATCGTAGGCTCCATTGGTGTGCTCATGGACGGTTTTGGGTTTGTGGATACGCTGGAAAAAGTCGGCGTAGAACGTCGTCTGATGACGGCGGGTAAACACAAAGGTGTGCTTGATCCTTTTTCACCGTTAAAAAAACCAGAAGTACAACATGTACAGAATCTGCTGGATGCAGTGCATCGCCAGTTCATCGATCAGGTAAAAGCCGGACGTGGAGACAGGCTGTCTGATAACCCAGATTTATTCACCGGATTGTTCTGGAATGGTGAAGAGAGTGTTAAATTAGGTCTGGTAGATGGGTTGGGTAGCGCCAGTTATGTTGCACGGGAGATTATTGGCGTGGAAAATATTGTCGATTTTACACCCCGGCCCAATTATCTGGACCGTTTTGCTGATAGCATCGGCGTGACACTGGCTAATGTTATAACCAACAGTGTTGGTTTGCCAAATACCACGCAACAAACACCGATGCGTTAATAACGTATAACTCGCCGTATATAACAACAGGCACAGATATGTCACAAAAACACCCTATTGTCGCCGTTACTGGCGCTTCCGGTGCAGGCACGACGGTGGTAAAAAAAGCCTTTGCACGTATTTTCCGGCGCGAAAGTATTAATGCTGCTTTTGTGGATGGCGAATGTTTTCGTCGTTATGACCGCAGCGAAATGCAAGCAGTGCTGGCAAAAGCAGAAGCTGATGGTGATATCGTCACCCCCTATGGCCCGGAAGTGAACCGTTTCGATTTACTGGAATCACTTTTCCAGTCGTATGGGAAATGTGGCACCGGGAAATTCCGGCGTTACATCAGTGAAGAAGTCGCGAGCGATGCAGACACCCCCAGCGGCACATTCACCGATTGGCAACAAATATCCCCGCAATCTGATTTATTGTTCTTTGAGGGACTGCATGGTGGTGTCGTAGCCCAGCGCTGGACACGCCGAAAAATGAGCGCCTCGCATAATCCGCGCGTCGTCAATGAGCGCCGCAACACACAAAAAAATACCGGCGTGGATGTTGCGCAGCATGTAGATCTGCTACTTGGTGTTGTGCCCGTGGTCAATCTGGAATGGATGCAAAAAATTACCCGTGACATGCGCACCAAAGGCTATTCTCACGAAGCAACGTCTGCCCGTATTGTTGAACGCATGCAGGAATATATCCACTTTATCGTGCCACAATTTTCTGTGACTGATATCAATTTTCAGCGTGTGCCGGTGGTGGATACCTCCAATCCCTTTATTGCCACAGAAATTCCTGAAAGCCATGAATGCATGGTCGTGATTCGTTTTCGTGATCCGTCACGTTATGATTTCCCCAAATTACAGGAGTTGATTGATGGCGCGTTTATGTCGCGCCCGAATACCATGGTGATTTCCGGCAGTCAGATGCAGCAGGCACTGGATGTTATATGTACACCGCTGATTCATGAGTTGACCGCCAGAGGTTGAGTTGCCATGGAAACTTATTTTAGCCCCTGTAACATAAATAAGGGTTGATGCTATTGAGGCACAGAAGGGAGGGCCTGGAAAAGAATCTGCCCATTACCAGTAATATATTTTGATTAAAATGGATAATAATGCTTAGTGTCATAACGAAAAGAATCAACGTTTTCATATTTATTGTGGTGAGTATTCAAACTTCAGCAGCCATGGCAGATTTTTTGGAAATGCCGGAAGTTGAACAACTCAGGGATGCAGAAGAAAAAACCTTGCTGCGGGATCTGGACGTACCCGCAGTACGTGATCGTTCCCCTGATCCTGCTGCCGGGCCCAGGCTGGCGGTTTCGGAGTTCAGGATTCAGGGGCTGGTTGAATTTCCTGAACTGGGTATTACCCGCGAGGCATTGACTCAGCTGGTTGAAAATATTCGTTTTATTATCATGGGAGAAGGTAAACTTCTCGAATCAGGCTATACCATTGATGAGTTAGGTGAAATATCTGATCTTCTCGTTGAAATCGAGGAAGAGACTTTAGAGCGACATGTCTCTCCACTTGAAGTGCAAAAACTGGTTTGGCTGATCAGGGAGCAGCGCGGCAAACGCGGTGTTACTCTGGGCCAGATTGAAGCTGTCGCCAATAAAATCACTGATTTTTATCGAGAGCGTGGTTTTATTCTTGCCAAAGCGTTTATACCCAAACAACGAGTGCGGGATGGTGTGGTCAGCCTTACGTTATTGCTGGGAATATTGGGAGAGGTCTCGATAAAAAACAACGACATGTACAATGCAGAAACGCTACGCTCCGTTTTTGATGATCTTTTAACGAAACCTGTTACCAACAAAACAGTAGAAGAGAATTTGTTTGTTATCAATAGTTTTCCTGGCATTACCGTGGATGGTTATTTTGAGCCGGGTTTCCAGGTGGGTGATACCCGCCTGAACATTAACGTTAAAAATGAAGCGCGTTATAATGCCAATCTCAGAGCCGATAATCATGGTACAGATGAATCGGGTTTATACCGATTTTATGCAGACTTTCAGGTTAATAACCTGTTGGGTATCGCTGATTACATGAAAATGAGTTTATTGCAGGCAAAATCACCCGACAACACAACATATTGGCAATTGGCCTTTGAAAGTAATTTTTTGAGTCCGCGCTTTCGTGGGGGGATTGAGTCATCGCGAAATCAATTTGTTGTGGATCAAACGGCCGCCGAAAACCTGGATTTGAGTGGCGGGGTTGATGTCTTTAGCGTATACGGTAAATATATACAAGAACGTGGGCGCACGAAAAATAGTCACTATGAGCTTCGATTTGAAACAATAAAATCTGATACGGAAACTAGAAGCGGTACCACAGTTTTTGCCGGAAATAATAACGAGTTACGACACACTTCCATAAAATATAAGCTGGATTATCTGGATGATGCCAACAAACGTTTGCACGAGGGGAGTGTTAAATACACCCGGGGTAAGTTCGAGGTCGGAAAGTCGGCAAAGCAGGATGAGGATTACAATATTCTATCTGCCGATTACACGCTGTTAACGTTTTTACGGATTCCATTTACAGAAAGCACCTCACGGCTCATTTTTCGTTCCAGTCTCCAGTATTCCGGGACCAATCTGTCAGCAATCGCGCGATTTTCTTTGGCAGGCTCAACGCGGGTACGCGGATTTTCACCCAGTTTTTTTACGGCGGATGATGCAGTGTATCTTGGAACAGACTGGGTGTTTAACAGCCCCGATATGTTCGATGTTCAAATCGGCTCAGTTAATTTTAAAACGTTTGCCAAACCCTTTGTGTTTTTCGATTATGCTTATGGTAAACAGTATGAGCTTCGCTCCGGGCAAAAAGACCCCACAGGACAATTAGCTGATATAGGTATCGGGTTGCAGTTTTCACATAGCCATAATTTTAACGGGAATTTGCAGTTAGCCCATAAAATACTTGATCAGCTGACGGATATTGACGCGCAGTTAAAAGCAGATGATATAAGGTTGTTATTTGATATGCAGTACAGTTTTTAATTGAGTCTAAAGCCCTGAAAGCATCTGCGCTTGCGTCCGCAAAGTGAAATTTTTTGGCTATTGATTGCAATAAAGATAACGCGCAAAGTTGTCAGTCTCTCTAACCAGGCAATATTCTGCACCGGGGCAAGTGCGCTTATTTGCGCTAACCCCGGTTAAATATTTTTGCAATCATCCACTTCTTGTTAGTTTTTAGGGTTAACCTATTGTTTTTAAAGTAAAATAATGAATAAATCGGCTTTGTGTGAATATGTCACATAAATATGTGGGAATTTCAGTACAATGGGCCGCTATCGTTGGTGCTGTTGATAGCACAGCCTCAAAGACCCCTTCAAAGCAGCGAGACCGGCCCGAAAGTCAGGCCTTGCTGGGTGCCAGAGTTGGCGGGACGGGATCATGGGGCGCAATGATAGGCTATGTTAAACGACCCGATAGAAAATGTTTGGAATCATAGAGGTTACAAAGGAATGCTGGTTGTTCATCGCTAACAATTACCCTATTATTGCAAGTCGATTTACGGGTATTTTTTTGTTTAAACGGGAAGGAGAGAGGAAAGTAAAATGGCAATATATCTTGAATATGATGGAATACCGGGAAATGTAACGGCTGAAGGTTTTGAGAAGTGCATCAAAATCAGCTCAGTGAGTTTTGGTACGTCACGCCCGATTACCATGGAAGCGGGTAAAATGGCTAACCGTGAAGTCGGCAAGCCCACTGTTTCTGAAGTAAATCTCACGAAAATAGCCGATAATTCTGTTGCTGCACTGTTTAAAGAGTCTGTTTCCGGTTCGTCAGGCAAAAATGCAGTTCTTAAATTTACTCGCACTGGCAGTGACGGTGTTGAAGAATTTATGGAATATTCGCTGGAAAATTGCCTGGTCAGCAGCTACCACATTGCTGCCAACGGCGATGCCGAGCCAGAAGAAACGATCACGTTGAGTTTTTCCAAGTGTGAAATCAACTACAAAGATCACGATGCAACCAATAAGACGGGTAGTCCGCAACGCGCAGGTTACGATCTGACAAAAGCTGTACCGTTATAAAGAAAAAGAAAGCCCAATGACATTGGTGCTGCCTGTTTAAGGGTGGCACCAATGTTTGTTTTGTTATTGCATGTATGACTGCATACCTGAGAACCGGGGTGTGCCTGCCGCAAATATTTGAGTTAGGGAGTTCAGTAAATGAGTGATTTTACTCAGGACAGCCGTCTTATCGCTGTTGACACACCTTTGGGGAAGGATGTGCTTTTGCTGGCCTCATTTGATGGCGCTGAATTTGTCTCTTCTCCATTTGAGTTTCATCTGACCGCGCTGTCTCTCAATCTTGAAATCAAACCGGAAGACCTCGTCGGTAAACCGATTACGGTTAAAATTCAAAATGAACATGGCCGGGTTTTTCATGGTCTTGTCAGCAAGTTTGCGTTTGGCGAAATAACCTCCAGTAGTTTCCGCAAGTATCATCTGGTGATGGTGCCATGGCTTCAGTTCCTTTCTCATACCGAAAATCGTCGTATTTTTCAAAACAAAAACTCAAAGGATATCATCAGCCAGGTATTTGCTGATCTGGGGTTTGGTGATTTTGATTTCAGGGCAAGTGGTGGTGTGCCAAGGGAGTATTGCGTTCAATATGGTGAAAGCGATCTGGATTTTGTTTCCCGGCTACTGGAAGAGGAAGGCTATGCCTATTACTTCACCCATGGGGAAGACAAGCACACGCTGATCATTGTTGACAAAGCGAATGCTTATGATGAATGTACTGAAACGAATTTAACTTGCTCAAAGGGCTCGACACCGGACTCTGAAATACAGAGCTGGGAACATCATTATGAGTTCAGGAAAGGTGGCTGGATTGTAAATGACTTTAATTTTAAAGAGCCGAAAAAAAGCCAGGAAGTAGAAACAAAATCAAAAAGCAAATTTGCCAATAACAGCAAATTCAAACATTATGAATACCCTGATTTATATGATGTCGGCTCGGGGGCTGATCTGGTTAAGGTCCGTATGGAAGCAGAAGAAGCGCCGATGGATACCATTACCGGCTCCAGCAATTGCAGTACGTTTTATGCCGGTGGTTTTTTTAAGCTGGACAAACACGATGCCAAGAGTGAGCAGGGTAGCTATACTTTGCTGCGAGTCGAACATCATGCCTCTGATTCCAGTTATTACACAGGCGAAAAAGGCGAGACAGGTTACAGTAATAAATTTGATTGCATTTCATCGGACGTACATTTTCGGCCAGCCCGGGAGCATCCGCGTCCTGTAATGAAGGGGCCGCAGTCTGCAATAGTCACAGGCCCGGCAGGCGAAGAAATTTATATTGATGAGTTTGGCCGAATCAAGGCCCAGTTTATCTGGGATCGGGAAGGGAAAAATGACGAGAACAGCTCCTGTTTTCTGCGTGTCATGCAGGCCTGGGCAGGTAATGGCTGGGGTACTTCATTTATTCCTCGTATTGGCCACGAAGTAATTGTCACGTTTCTTGATGGTGACCCGGACCGGCCGATTGTGACCGGAACTGTTTATAACGGGGTTAACAAACCACCTTATGGCTCAAAAACACAAAGTGGTATCAAAACGCACTCAACCAAAAGTGGCACCGCAGCAAACTTTAATGAACTGCGCTTTGAAGATAAAAAGGGCTCGGAACAGGTTTATATCCATGCCGAAAAAAACCTGGATACAATGGTCGAGAACAACGAAACCTTAACCGTTGATAATGACCGTACAAAAACCATCAAAAATGATGAAAATTCAACAATAGAAAATGACCGTAACAAAACGGTCAATAACAACCAGACGGAAACCATAAAAAAGAATAAAACCATTGATGTTGGCAAGGACCACAAAGAAACCATTGGGTCAAATATGACGATTATGGTTGATAAGGATCTGAAAGAATCCGTTAAGGGTAACTATACAGAGAGCGTCACAAAAGATTATGCATTGCAGGCCAAGACAATTACTTTACAGGCAAATGATAAAATTACCATCCGAACAGGTGCTGCCCAGATAGTGATGAAAAGTAATGGCGATATCACCATGAGCGGAAAGACGATCAATATCAAAGGCTCCGGTAATGTGGTGATTAATGGCAGTAAGGTGATTACCAATTAGTGCTAATGGTGATTAGCCGTGAAATATAACGAGCCTGATATAACTCAAGCGCAAGAAGAAACCCTGTCATTGCCCTCCGGTATAGCGCCTGGTGAGATTGTCATCGGCACTCTGGTGGACACTGACAAACAGGGGCAGCCGCTTGTGGACTTTTCGGAAAACCCGGCCAATAAGCCATTAAAAGCAATAGCAACGCTTGTCCTTACCCAAAGGCATGTCGGCAGGCAGGTTGCCCTCCTGTTTACAAACGGAAATCTGCAAAACCCGGTGATCATGGGTATGATCCACAGCCCTTTGCAAGACATGCTGGAAAATTTTGGGCAATTTCAGACCAAAGATGAACCTGATAATGAGACCCGGAACGATGCAGGGCAAGAGGGTGATCTGAAAGTAGATGATGTCCTGGTTGATGGTCAGAAAATTATTTTTGAAGCCAAGGATAAAATCGTCCTGAAATGTGGTAAATCAAGCATTATCCTGACCAAAGATGGAAAAGTGTCAATACGCGGAAAAAACGTATTGAGCCGCGCAACGGGTACCCATCAAATCAAGGGCAGTGCGTTTCAGGTGAACTGACACTGGCGTCGGTATCGACTATGTTACAACTTCGCAACAGCAGTCCCTTTGCAGCCGGCCTTGCCCTGTTTCCGAATGAAGAGGGTATTGATACATTCTACTTGCTGGTTCGGGCCACGTTCAATATTGGCGAACAATGGACTCTGGCCGATGAACAACTTCCCCCCGCAGAGGGTGATGAGTATTGGGGAGACCCTGAGAAATCCAGTATTAAACAAGTATCGGATTATCATACCGGCAAACCGGGCAGCGATATTATCATGCTCGGTAATGCTTTTGCCCCCGATGGAAAAGAAGTTCAGCAACTGGACGTCAGCCTGACGGTTGGCCAGATACATAAAACTGTCCGTGTCTTTGGTGATCGTTATTGGCAGAATGGACGTATATCCGCCCCGAAGCCATTTCATACCATGGCGATGATTTATGAAAATGCTTACGGTGGAACACATCTTGTCGATGACGTCGCCATTGCGACGGAAGAACGAAACCCTGTCGGCTGTGGTTTTGCAGGGCAGCGCACGGCAGAAGAAATGAATGGTCTGCCTCTGCCTAATCTGGAAGACCCCAGTGACCTGATTACCCGTATTTCCCAACAACCTGTTCCCGCCTGTTTTGGCGCAAGCGCTCCGCACTGGCAGCCACGCGCCGCTTATGCCGGTACATATGATGCTGCATGGCAAACAGGCCGGGCACCTTTCCTGCCGGAAGACTTTGACAAGCGTTTTTGTAATATGGCGCACCCTGATCTGGTGTATGCCGGGTTTCTCAAAGGAGGGGAACCTGTCACCATTACTCACATGCATCCACACGGCACCATTAACTTTGAAATACCCCACGTCCGGCTGCATGCAGATGTGACCGTTGCGGGAACTTCTGTGCAGCCCCCGTTTAACCTGGAAACAGTAATCATAGAGCCGAACCGGTTAAAACTTGGCATGGTCTGGCGTGCCGCAATGCTGTGTGACAAACAGGCACAGCTGATCAGTGACGTGGCACTCAAATTGTCAAAATGAGCCATCTGATGATCACAGACATATTCAATCAGACTCAATCATGACTGCAAATGGACAAAGCAAAAAAATGCCGGATTCAGATACATTTCAGCCTCCGACGCGACCTGTTATTGTGCATGATGTCACCATGCTGTCACCACTGGGGGATGATGTTATGCAGGTGGCGGCGGCGGTACGTGCAAACATTAGCCGGTTTAACGAAAGTGTTTTTTACAATCAAAAATTATTGCCCCTCAAAATGGCACTGGTGCCCGATGGGATTTTACCCCCTCTTGATGATGAACTGCTTAAAAAAGGGGGTATTTCCCCCTGGCAAAAACGTTTATTAAGGCTGGCAACCCGCCCACTGACAACACTGTTTAAGATGCGGGGCAGAGGCGCATTACCCCTTTTCCTCGCCTGTCCGGAAACACTGCCTGGGCGTCGTTATCGCATCACCGACCGTTTTCTTTCATTGCTGAAAATACAGACAAAGCAAGCGATTGATATGGAGAACAGTTATCTGTTTCCTTTTGGGCGTGCGGCAGGATTGTGTGCGTTGGAAGCTGCCATGCTCCATATTGAAAAACACCCGGGCAGTCAGGCGATAGTAGGCGGTATTGATAGTTATATTGATCCCTACCTGCTGAGCACTTTGGCACAAAAGAACCGCATCGCGGGACATGGCGTTATGGATGGCTTTATCCCGGGAGAGGGAGCCGCTTTTTTATTAATAGGTGCGGCGTCTCAGTTATCTGCTGAAGCCTCAATAGACACTGGATCTCGCTTTATATTATACCCGCCCGGTATTGCTTCAGAACCGGGGCACCGCTACTCCCCTGAACCGTATCGCGGGGAAGGGCTGGCTAACGCCGTCACCGATGCACTGGATGTTAACCTAAATTCAAAAGTTGATACGGTGATGATCAGTTTCAACGGCGAAAACTTTTTTGCGAAAGAGTGGGGTGTGGCGGCAATACGCAATGCCGCTGCATTTACCGCAGAACCGGCATTTTTACACCCCGCAGATTGTTTTGGTGATGTCGGTGCCGCGTTTGGACCCATGGCCATAGGGGTCAGTATCATGGGAATGCATAAAAAATATTTAACATCACCGGCATTGATCTGCTGTTCTTCCGAAATGGAACAGCGTTCAGCCGTTTGTTTAACCGTTATTTAAGGAGGTATCCGCGTTATGGCTTGCAGCGTATTTGTTAATGGAAGAGGGATTGCCCATAAAGGCAGTGGCGGGAAATCAATTGTTTTTCCAGATGTCTGTAAAACACCGGTTGGCCCTTCCGTTGTGCCGATTCCTTACCCTAATCTGGGCCAGTCGGCGGATACCTCAAAAGGGCCAAAATCCATCACCATCAATGGCCAGATGCCCATGGTCAAAGGGGCAAAATACGCAATGAGCAGTGGCGATGAAGCGGGCGTTGCCAAAGGTATTATCAGTGGCAAAATCAAAGGTGAATGTGAATTTCTCATGTACTCCTTTGACGTGAAATTTGAAGGAAAAAACGTCTGTCGCATGGGTGACCCGTTATGGCACAACAAAAAGAATATTTTAGGGTAGCGAATACCGTTACGGTGTGGATAACAACCACGGAGAAAAACAATGACAGAGATGATTGAACCCGTATCGGTGGCCACCATTGATCACGAAGACCATGAAGAAGAAACCTGTGCATTTTGTACCGCACCGACCAAACCCACCGATGAAAAAAACACGCTTCAGGATGATTTTGATGAAGACAAACATGAAATTCCGGGCCTGAATGATGATGGTATGGCACTTAAAAACAGCGCCGGGCAGCTCGGCAAAAACCTCGCCAAAAAAGGAGCGGCGCAGATCACTGCCGAGGTGAAACTGGCCGGACTTGCCAAAATACTGCCGGTGACCAGTGCTGCCCATCATGTGATTCCCGGCAATGCAGCGTTAAAGAGAAGTGAAATCATGCAATACCTGCATACCGACGGCATGGCCACGGGCAATATCGGTTATAACGTCAACAACGATGAAAATGGTATCTGGCTGGTGGGTAATTATGCCTTGCGTGGCAAAAAAGGGTTGCCCGCCTGGGGGCCTGAAGGTGCTCATTTCACTGTCGGTAAACCGGGTGTGCCGGGCACTAAAAAAGACCCTTATGAATATGCCAAAGCAGCGATAGAAGCAACCGGTTACCAGTTCCACGATGGCCATGATAAATACAGTATATTTGTGAAAAAAACATTGGATTTGATCGCCAAAAAAATGGAGCTGACGCAGGATGTCTGGTGTATCGAGGCAGCCAATAAGCCGAATAAACCTGAAGAGCAGCAACTGTTCATGTTGGTCAACCGGCTCAACACGGTCTCACGACGCATGAAAACCCTGTTGCAAAACCCGGGTAAAAACTGGAAAAAAAATGTTTTTACCTCCCGTTTCAGTGAAAAATATATCGAAGATGAAATCTATAAATAAATAGAGAGAGGCAAGTATGTTTTATATGCTGGATGATACCACCGCAAAAAAGCGCTGGCTGGATATTGATGACTATCTGGATCATTATGGTTTTCGCTCACAATATGGAACAACGTTCAGGTGGTTTAATGGGTCGATATTCGTTGACGCCCCCCCTGAACCCTTTGAAATAAAGTTGCGACCGCTTGAGGTTGACCATCCTGATCACGGCCCACTGATTCCATCATACTATGATGACACAATTGTTTTGATGCGCGATGATCTGATCGAGGCGATGGTGACCTTTGGTGTGGATAACCTGGACACCTATGCGGTGAACCTCACCGACCCGGATGATGGCACGGTTTACACTAACTACAAGGCGGTCAATATCATCGGCGTAGTGGCTGCCGCCGACATGAAAAAATCCACCGCAACGGTGCATAACAACATCCCGCTGGTGGATGTCTCCTTCGACAAGCTCGTGATCAATGAAGAAAAGGTGCAGGATTTACTGCTCTTTCGTCTGGCAGAAAACCTGATGACCATCCTGATGAACGAGCACCTGCGCAACTATCTGCTGGAAAAAGGGTTTGATGATATTAAGTATTACCCGCTGGATGAAGTGGCGACACCATAACGGTGATGATGATGGTAATCACGGAGAACAGACAATGACAGAGATGATTGAACCCGTATCGGTGGCCACCATTGATCACGAAGACCATGAAGAAGAAACCTGTGCATTTTGTACCGCACCGACCAAACCAACCGATGAAAAAAACACGCTTCAGGATGATTTTGATGAAGATAAAAATGAAATCCCGGGCCTGAATGATGATGGCATGGCACTTAAAAACAGCGCCGGGCAGCTCGGCAAAAACCTCGCCGAAAAAGGAGCGGCGCAGATCACTGCCGAGGTGAAACTGGCCGGACTTGCCAAAATACTGCCGGTGACCAGTGCTGCCCATCATGTGATTCCCGGCAATGCAGCGTTAAAGAGAAGTAAAATCATGAAATACCTGCATACCGACGGCATGGCCACGGGCAATATCGGTTATAACGTCAACAACGATGAAAATGGTATCTGGCTGGTGGGTAATTATGCTTTGCGTGGCAAAAAAGGGCTGCCCGCCTGGGGGCCTGAAGGTGCTCATTTTACCGTCGGCAAACCCGAAGTGCCCGGCACGGGCAAAGACCCTTATGAATATGCCAAAGCGGCGATAGAATCAACCGGTTGCCAGTTCCACGATGGTCACGGGAAGTACAGTACATTTGTGGAAAAAACACTGGATTTGATTGCCAAAAAAATGGGGCTGACGCAGGATGTCTGGTGTATCGAGGCAGCCAATAAACCGGCGAAACCTGAAGAGCAGCAACTGTTCATGCTGGTCAACCGGCTCAACACAGTCTCTCGACGCATGAAAACTATGTTGCAAAACCCGGGTAAAAACTGGAAAAAGAATGTTTTTACCTCCCGTTTCAGTGAAAAATATATCGAAGATGAAATCTATAAATAAATAGAGAGGCAAGTATGTTTTATATGTTAGATGATACCAGCGCAAAAAAACGCTGGCTGGATATCGATGATTATATAGATCGTTATGACTTTCGCTCACCGTATGACGATAAATTCACCTGGTTTAATGGGTCGATATTCGTTGACGCCCCCCCTGAACCCTTTGAAATAAAACTGCTGCCCTATGTTGCCGAAGACCCTGATCACGGCCCATTGATTCCATCATATTATGATCACAAAATTGTCTTGATGCGCGATGACCTGGTCGAGGCGATGGAGGCTTTTGGTGTGGATAACCTGGACACCTATGCGGTGAACCTCACCGACCCGGATGATGGCACGGTTTACACTAACTACAAGGCGGTCAATATCATCGGCGTAGTGGCTGCCGCCGACATGAAAAAATCCACCGCAACAGTGCATAACAACATCCCGCTGGTGGATGTCTCCTTCGACAAGCTGGTGATCAATGAAGAAAAGGTGCAGGATTTGCTGCTCTTTCGTCTGGCAGAAAACCTGATGACCATCCTGATGAACGAGCACCTGCGCAACTATCTGCTGGAAAAAGGGTTTGATGATATTAAGTATTACCCGCTGGATGAAGTGGCGACACCATGACTTTTAATCCCGGCAGGTTTACGTTCCCGCTGCTTGCCGTGTTGTTGGGGGAGTGGATTTAGCCGTAAAGATCGAAAAGGAAATCTATAAATAACGAGAGGCAAGTATGTTTTATATGCTGGATGATACCACCGCAAAAAAACGCTGGCTGGATATTAGTAATTATAATGACTGTTATGGTTTTCGCTCACAATATGGAACCAGGTTCAGGTGGTTTAATGGGTCGATATTCGTTGATGCCCCCCCTGAACCCTTTGAAATAAAACTGCTGCCCTATGTTGCCGAAGACCCTGATCACGGCCCATTGATTCCATCATATTATGATCACAAAATTGTCTTGATGCGCGATGACCTGATCGAGGCGATGGTGACCTTTGGTGTGGATAACCTGGACACCTATGCGGTGAACCTTACCGACCCGGATGATGGCACGGTTTACACTAACTACAAGGCGGTCAATATCATCGGCGTAGTGGCTGCCGCCGACATGAAAAAATCCACCGCAACAGTGCATAACAACATCCCGCTGGTGGATGTCTCCTTCGACAAGCTGGTGATCAATGAAGAGAAGGTGCAGGATTTGCTGCTGTTTCGTCTGGCGGAAAACCTGATGACCATCCTGATGAATGAGCACCTGCGAAACTACCTGCTGGATGAAGTGGCGACGCCGTAGTTTTTGATGATGCCTGGGTTTGGTGTTTTGAATAAAATGAATACACAACATTTTTTTAAAGATATTCATGAGCAATATGTTGATGATGCCGCTTTTCTGTGGATATTACGCTCAGTTGCGACAGAAAAACCTCACTATAAGGCTAGTGATATACAGGGGCTGGAACAACGCATCGAGGCACCTCTCGATGGGCTTATGACCTCGTTGGAGTCTGGCTGGGCGGCTTGTGAGTCAGCCCTGGAGATGCAAGAGCCGGGTGAGGTGTTTACCGCGATGACCATCGCCATGCGCAGCCATGAAGCCCGTAAAATCCAGCAGGCTGTTGAAGCTGGATTGGCCAATGATCTCGCCACGCCCGGTTTGATCTCTGCCATGGGCTGGCTGCCCGCTGAAATCGCAACCCCCTGGATGGAACGGTTTCTCAATGGCAAAGAGATGAATCACAAGTATTTAGGCTTGGCGACCTGTAGTGTCCGCCGCCAGGACCCGGGCGAAATACTGACTAATATTTTACGACGAGACGACTGTCTGCAACATGAAAAGCTCTATGCACGCGCTTTGCGTTTGATTGGAGAATTACGCCGTCAGGATTGTATGCCAGCAATCAATACCTCCCTGCATGACGACAATGAAAATATCCGCTTCTGGGCAAACTGGTCTGCGGTGTTATTAGGCCAGCGAGCCAGTGTTAAAAATCTCGAATCCCTTGTTTTTAAAGCCGGCCCCCATCAAGACCAGGCTATCCAGCTGGCTTTCCGGGTTTTGCCCGTCGAGCAGGCCCGGGAATGGATCTCCAGATTATCAGAAGATGGAAGCCAGATCCGGGCGGTAATCAAGGCCACGGGCGTACTCGGCGATCCTCACGCTATTAACTGGCTGATCAGCAAAATGCAAAACCCAATATTAGCAAAACTCGCTGGTGAGTCATTTTCATTAATCACGGGCATCGATTTAGAAAGACACCATTTGCAAATTGATGTGCCTGACAATACGTCTCCCGTCGAAAATGTTGACGATGACAATATCGAGCTGGATCAGGATGAAAATTTGCCATTCCCGGATGTCACGAAAGTGGAAGCCATTTGGCGTAATCATGGACAGAACTTTATTATTGGCCGTCGCTATTTTATGGGCCGCCCTGTTACATCAGAAATTCTTAAAGAAAAATTGGCCGACGGTACACAACGTCAACGTCATGCAGCAGCAATGGAGCTGGCATTGAGTGAAAATGATGTGCAGCTTCCCAACACGCGCGCACGGATATTGGCCTGAGGGCAAAACAGTGCTTTCACCATCCAGGTAAAACAGGCAGTAAGAATGATTCAACCATCTACGGCAGTTAGTAACAAGAATTCTGGAAGCTGCCGTGCGGGTGAGACTTGCTCAAATAAAAAAGGCCACCGTATTAGGGCGACCCTTTCATTTTGAACAAAGATGGTGGAGCTGGCGGGAGTCGAACCCGCGTCCGCAAATCCTCCGCCTTCGGATCTACATGCTTAGCCAAGTCTTTAAATTTAACCGCACGCTACCCGACTGGCAGGGAAGACGTACGACGAGCTCAGTCAGGTTTTAGCGAATTGGCCCTGAACATACCTCATCGCGATCTTGTGAGAGTCGACCCCGGTGATCTCCATGCACAAGCACATGTAAGGCCGAGGGCACTAAGACAGGTTATTAAGCTGCTAGTGCGTAGTTGTCGTCGTTGGCAACTATAAAGTTTGCAGTTGGATTTACGAGGTAATTGCTCCTCGGCATGCACCTCAGGTTTTGTGACCCACGTCGAAGCCAGGTCAGCCCCATTGGTTCTCTTTCTGAGACCTGCATTGTAACGGAAAGTTTCGCGCTTTTGACAGGAATATTTTGATTGTGTCGAAGGAAAGGGGGGTGCCGAGCTTTCATGATGCGTTGCTTGCCTTTGGTAAAGCCGGTTTCGGGCTTTGGCCCGAATTGAACCAACGATGCCCCACCCACAGACAAAGGATCTGGCTGAACGTTATGAATGCACCGCTATCACCGCAAGCTTGAACCGAGGTTAAAATATCATGGAATGAGAAAGTCCGGTGCGGACAAGGAGGGTTCAATAGTGAAAAAGAATAGGGGGTTTAGTCCTGGCCTACAAGGCGAGGCTAAAGCCTCACTTCCGAGACATCGTCATCTTCCTCATCTGGATATGGAAAATCATCACCAGTTTATCACGTTTCGCACCCGGGATAGCGTTGATGGCTACTTGAAAAAACGGGCACAACAAAACCTGCCCAATGGTAAACGGCAGCTCGCGATAGACAAATATCTGGATCAATCAAAAAATGGTGCTTACCTTAATGATGATGTTTTGGTTTTATTCAGTGAGTTTATTAAAACGAAAGACACGGTGTTATATGAACTCATTGCTTTTTGTATCATGCCAAACCATGTTCATCTGTTGATAAAACCATTGGATAAGCTGGCTAAGGTGATGCAAAAACTAAAAGGGGGCAGTGCAAAATTAATTAATGAAATGCTGGGGAGAAAGGGGAGTTTTTGGGCGGTAGATTATTACGACAAATTAATCAGAGACGAAAAACATTTTTCTGTTGTGTATGAGTACATCAAAAATAACCCGGCTGTTTTGGGCGAGGCTAAAGCCTCACCTCCAAGGTTTTACGGTATTTACGAGGAACCGGGACTTTAGCCTCGGACAGATCACAAGGCAAGATTTACGGTATTTACGAGGAACCGGGGCTTTAGCCCCGGACAGATCAACAGGGCGCAACCGGCAGCCAATAACCACGGTCAGGCAGCAAAGGGTTACCGGCCTTTCATGATGCGCTGTTTGTCCCGTTTCCAGTCGCGGTCTTTCTCGGCGGCGCGTTTGTCGTGTTGCTGTTTACCTTTGGCGAGGCCGATTTCGGCTTTGACCCGTCCGTGTTTCCAGTACAGGGCCGTCGGCACCATGGTGTAGCCTTTGCGTTCTACGGCTCCGATGAGTTTGTTGATTTCCGAGCGATGCAGCAGCAGTTTGCGTACCCGTGTGGGTTCGGGATGAATGTGGGTGGAGGCGGTGAGCAGAGGGGTGATCAGCAGGTTGCTGATGTAGGCCTCGTTGTTTTTGAGAAATACGTGGGCATCGACAATCTGGATGCGCCCGGCGCGCAGGGCTTTGACTTCCCAGCCTTGCAGGACGATACCGGCCTCGAAGCGATCTTCGATGAAAAAATTATGACGGGCCTGTTTGTTCAGCGCGATGGTATTGCTGTTGCCGGGTTTTTTCTTCTTTGACATGGCGGGGGATTATACCGGAAGGATACGGCTTTGAGGGGGAGTTGGGCCGGGGAGTTGAGCCAATGCGTTAATTCACCGACAATGCTGCCAATAAAATCTGCGGGAGGGCAGGTCGGTATGTCAACAAAACGTGAATCCATTCACGGTCAATGGTCTAATCGCTGGATTTTTATTCTGGCAGCTACGGGCTCGGCGGTGGGTCTGGGCAATATCTGGAAATTTCCGTACATCACGGGTGAGAATGGCGGCGGCGCGTTTGTGCTGGTGTATTTGCTGTGTATTGCGGCCATTGGTATTCCGATTATGATGGCTGAGGTATTGCTGGGGCGGCGTGGTCGGCAAAGCCCGATTAACACCATGAAAACGCTGGCCAGAGAGGAAGGCCGTTCAGGTGCCTGGGCGTTATTGGGCTGGAGCGGGGTGATCGCGGGTTTTTTGATCCTCTCTTATTACAGTGTCATTGCAGGCTGGGCACTGGCGTATGTGTTGAATGCCGGGTCGGGTGTATTCACTAATGCACCGGCGGCAGAGATTCAAAATATATTTGCAGCATTGACCGCCAGCCCGGGGCAGCTGATTTTCTGGCACAGCCTGTTTATGCTGATGACCATGCTGGTGGTGGCGCGGGGTGTGAAAAAAGGGTTGGAGGTGGCTATCCGGTTTTTGATGCCCGCGTTGTTTGTGTTGTTGTTGATTATGGTGGGTTATGCCATTAGCAGCGGTGATTTTGTCCGTGGCTTGCGTTTTTTGTTTACGCCGGACTTCAGTAAAATCACTGGGGAGGGGGTGCTGATTGCTATGGGTCATGCCTTTTTCACGCTGAGCCTGGGTATGGGGGCGATTATGATCTATGGCTCGTACATGCCTCAAAATGCCTCTATTGCGAAAACGTCGATTATTGTGGCGCTGGCGGATACTGCTGTTGCATTGCTGGCCGGTATGGCCATTTTTCCCATTGTGTTTGCCAATGCCCTGGAGCCGGGTGCAGGCCCGGGGTTAATTTTCCAGACGTTGCCCATTGCTTTTGGCAGTATGCCCGGCGGCAGTTTTTTTGGGACGGTATTTTTTGTGCTGCTGGTACTGGCAGCATGGTCTTCGGCCATTTCGCTGATTGAACCGGCGGTGGCCTGGCTGGTGGAAAACAAGGGCTGGACGCGCATCAAGGCCAGTGCCTGGTGTGGTTTCGCAACGTGGCTGATGGGGCTGGGTACGGTGTTGTCGTTTAATGAATGGTCTGCCTATACCCTGTGGGGCAAAAACTTTTTTGATTTATTGGACTTTCTGACATCTAACATTATGTTGCCGCTGGGCGGGTTGTTTATCGCGCTGTTTGCAGCCTGGGTGATGAAGTCGTCGTCCACCGCTGATGAGCTGAAATTGCCCGAAAACGGCATGGCGCATACCGGCTGGCGGTTTTTGGTGCGCTTTGTCACGCCAGTGGCGGTGATTATTGTTTTCCTTAATGCCATTGGGGTGGTGTGATAATGCCGACAATTGCAAAAAGTGCATTGGTACACCACAGTGCGGCTGATATGTTTGCCCTGGTGGATAACGTGCCTGCTTATGTGGACTTTCTCCCCTGGTGTGGGGGTTCCGAGGAATTGTCGCGCAGCGAGGACGAGGTGCGGGCGACGGTGGTGATTGCTTATGGTGGCTTGAATAAAGCGTTTACCACGCTAAATCGTTTACAGCCTGACAAGATGATTGAGATTAATTTGATTGACGGCCCCTTTAAACACCTGCATGGCTTTTGGCGTTTTGATGCGCTGTCGGAAAATGCCTGTAAGATATCGTTTGATATGGAGTATGAGTTTTCCAGTAAACTGGTGGGTATGGCCCTGGGGCCGGTGTTCAGCCAGATTGCCAATGCTTTGCTGGATTCTTTTTGTCAACGTGCGGAGGTGGTGTATGGAAACTAGTGTTGCAAGTCACCGGGATCAAAGCGAAATAAAGGGTGAAATGAACAATGGAATAACGGATGACGTGAAGAGCGTGCCGAAAAAAATAACGGTTGAAGTTGCCTATGCGGAACCGGATACGCAAGTGATTATTCCGCTGACTGTGGATGAAGGTACGACTCTGGAGCAGGCGATTCAACAGTCCGGCGTGCTGGAAACCTTTCCCGATATTGATCTTGCGGTTAACAAAGTGGGGGTCTTTGGCAAGCTGGGCAAGCTGAATCAGGTTTTGCGGGAAAGGGACCGAGTGGAAATTTACCGCAAACTGATTGCTGATCCCAAAGCGGTGCGTAAACAACGGGCGGCAGAAGGCAAAAAAATGCGTAAGGGCGGCAGCACCACTGATCAGTGAGCATGGCCTCCTGCGGGGCCGGGGGAAGACGAGCTGCGGCGCAGAGGTGAGTCCGGTTTTTTCACCTCGTGTTCTTTAGGTAATGCCGACTGCACATCAATTTTGGTAAGCTGATTATTTTCAAAGTACACGACAAGATGGGCAGACTGGTGTTCGTTCGTATTGCCTGCCTCATAAATGTACACATAATCCCAGCGATCTCGACGGAAGGGATCGACGATTAACGGGGTACCCAGGGTCATTTTGACGCGTGTTTTATCCATGCCAATTTTAAGTTTTTCAAACATTTCCTGAGTGATAACATTACCCTGCTGAATGTCGATCTTGTGTACAGAACAGGCCGACAGCAGTAACAGGAAAAACACGATTGACAGGCAGCGTCCGGTTTTTGTTAAAAAGGATCTGGCGAAAAAATCAGTCATAATACTTTGAGGCTCAGAGTTTACACAGTGTTAACGCGATGAAGTTGCGCAGCATCTTAACCGATAACGTGGCAGGATTGTAGCAATCCGCACGTTTGGCAGGCAGAGAAACCATGACCATTTCCAGTAATGAATTACGGGCCGCAGGGCTCAAGTCCACACTTCCGCGTCGCAAGATACTGGAGGTAATGGAGTCCCGTGGCACGCGCCACATGAGCGCAGAGGATATTTACCGCAGCCTGCTGGAGTCTGAGGAGGATGTGGGGCTGGCGACGGTATACCGGGTATTGACCCAGTTTGAAGCAGCGGGTCTGGTGGCAAAACACAATTTTGAAGGTGGTCACTCGGTGTACGAGCTTAACCAGGGTGAGCACCATGATCATATCTTGTGCGTGAAATGCGGCAAGGTGGAAGAGTTTGTGGATGAGATTATCGAACAACGCCAGCATGATATCGCCGACAAGGCGGGGTATGCCATGACTGACCACTGCCTGTACATCTACGGTATCTGCGCCGATTGCCAGAAGGAAGAGGCGGCTTCATGACTTGCACCCGCTTATGCCCCATACTCCGCGACTCCCGGCCGACGGTGCAGGGCAAGGGCAGATAGCCCCGTTTTAGCTTGAGTCAGCACATGGATAGCAATAATCCTTGTTGCTCAGGGGGAGCCTGATCGAGGCGAAAACAGTGCCTTCCTTACAGCGTATAAGGAACTTCTGATGCAGGCCGGAGTCCCCATAAATCAGTGGTTCCTGACATGAAGCAAACCCCAGGAGGTGGAAACGCCCACTTGCGCCGCCGGGCACAAAAATCAAGGAGAACAATAAATGAACCCTGACTCGGCATTTTTCAGTGAAAGTACCGGATGTCTGGAACAGTCACCACTTTTCTCCGCGCTGGGACCAGGTGCTATTGATGATATCGTTACGCGCTGTCGGCGGGAAACCTGGAAGCGTCGTCGCCAGCTGCCGATGGAGGAAACCTGGCAGCGTTTTCATATTCTGCTTTCCGGGCGGGTACGTCTCAGCCGCAGTAACCCGGAAAGTGGCCGTATGATTACCCTGTTTTTGCTTGGCCCTGGCGAACCCTTTTGTATTTTCAGTCTACTGGATGGTAAAGCTCATGACGTGATGCTGGAAACCCTGGATGACGTTACTCTGTTGAGCCTGCCCATGGGTGAGGCTCGCCAATGGCTTGATGAACACCCGGAATTCAATCGTAATCTCCTGCCGTATCTGGGGGAGCAAATGTGCAGTCTGGCCGGTCTGGCGAGTGATCTTGCGTTGCATGATACAGAGACTCGTCTGGCGCGCCTGATCCTGCGTCATGTGGATTCGGATACAGAAAAGCAACACGTTACGCCGCGCCTGATCAACGATCTTTCCCACGAATCCCTGGCTGAGATGATTGGCAGCGTGCGGGTAGTGGTCAATCGACAACTGCAACACTGGAAACAGGAAGGTATCGTCGATGCCCGTCGTGGTCATCTGGAAGTGGAGGCTTTGCAGGAGCTGGTGAGACGGGCAGAAAACCTTTCCCACAAAGTACCTGTGTAACTCTGGTAGCAGAACCCTTCGGTCTTCCGGGTGACAATCAGGTATGGGGACATTGTCCGTCCCTGATTGTTTCATGTCTATGAAGGAGCGGAAGCATGGCCTGGTTATTCCTGAAGACAGTATCATTCGCATGCTTGCTTGCGGTGACTTTACGTATTGCATGAGGAAAAAGTTATCGAGACATGAAATAACTTTACGAAGTCTGATCAACATTTTGCCACTGTATGAATATCGACTTGTCACGTATTCGGGAAACAGCATATGAAAAGACCTTTTTTATTTTTTTGCTCGTTGTCATCTTCGCTGGAACAGGTGGTTATTTCTGGCTACAGCAATCCAGGAATGATAATGACAGCAATCAACTGAGCCTGTACGGCAATATTGATATCCGCGAAGCCCAGCTGGCCTTCAATGGCAGTGAACATATTGCGGAAATTCTGGTGCAAGAAGGCGACCGTGTCAGCAAAGGGCAGTTATTGGCCCGTCTGCACACAGCGTTACTGGATGCGCAATTAGCCGAGGCCGAAGCAGCCATGGAAGTGCAGCGACAGGTGTTAATCAAACTGGAAGCGGGCAGTCGACCAGAGGAAATCCATAAAGCCGAAGCGGAGTTGCAAGCTGCTGAAGCGCAGGCCAAAGCAGCATATGACAGTCATCGCCGTGTGGCTCATTTATTGGAAAAGAAACTCGTTTCGCCAGAGGATGAAGAGCAGGCACGTTCCCAGGCTGATGCCGCTGCTGCTCAGCTGAAAGCGGTGCAAGCCACTGTGGCTTTGATCAAAGCAGGGGCTCGTAAAGAAGATATTGCGGCGGCCCGTGCCCTGTTAGCCGCGCGCGAGGCAGCGCTAAAACAGGCACGACAACGCTTCGCTGATGCCAGCCTCTATGCGCCCGCTGATGGTATTATTCGTAATCGTATCCTTGAGCCGGGTGACATGGCCTTTCCACAATCGCCAGTGCTGACCCTGGCTTTTCTTGATCCTGTCTGGGTGCGTGCCTATTTGCCGGAGCCTATGCTGGGTCGTGTGCGTCCTGGTATCACCGCCTGGATCACGACAGACAGTTATCCCGAAAAACGCTATCAAGGCTGGGTGGGCTATATTTCACCCACTGCCGAGTTCACCCCGAAGACGGTGCAAACGTCGGAATTGCGTACCCGGCTGGTTTATTCCGTACGCATTATTACCTGTAACCCTGATAATGAATTGCGCCTGGGTATGCCAGTGAGTGTGGATATAGTGCTGGATCAAAATGTTATCGAAAATCAGTCCCGGCCGTGTGGCCCTCATTGATTATTTCTGTTTTCCCACTCACCATATACTGTAAATAGCCATCCATAATGGATAACCCGGTTCTCAGCTTTCGCAATGTACGCCAGGTTTTCTCCCAAGAAGAGCGCACACTGTGTGCCCTTGATAATCTCAACTTTAAACATCGCCTCCGGTCAGGTAACCGGTCTCATTGGTCCTGATGGCGCAGGAAAAACCACGCTTATGCGTCTGGCCTGTGGATTGTTGCGTCCCGAGTCGGGAGAGATTCATGTACTGGGTTTGAATGCCATAACCGAGCCACAAGCCGTACAATCCGCAGTGGGTTACATGCCCCAGAATTCCCTTGAGAACGCCGGATAGCCCCCTATTTAATTCACTTGAATGTATTTACAGTACACCTTCCAGAACCCGACGTATTTTTTCCCGGTTGGAATTTTTTTCCAGCGCTGCCTGAAAACCGTAATGTTCGTAATGGGTCATTTCCGGGCCTTCTGTGTGGCCGCTGGCAACAATGATTTTGATGTGCGGGTCGATGATTCTCAACTTACTGGCAATTTCAACACCACCCATGCTGCCGGGGAGGGTGAGGTCCAGGATCACGATATCAATGGGTTGTTTGTTGTGCTGTGATTGTTGGAAGAGGTGGATAGCCTTGTCTGCATTACTCGCGAGGACAGTGGTGCAACCCAGTTTTTGCAGATTGAATTGAAACAGTTTTTGCATGTCCTGATCATCATCAACGACCAGAATATTGCGGCCGGCAAGTGTGTCCGACGGGTTGTTTATGGGGTTCTGGTATGCGGTGTCTTCGTTTTTTGCATCTTTTTCACCTTTTTCATCCAGTATCAGCCGGATGCGTTGGGCAAGATCGTGCTTACGATAGGGTTTGCTGAGCAAGTGGGCGGAGAATCGAGCGAGACCGTTGTGTGCCATTGTTTTGGAGGTAAAGCCCGACGTCAGTAGCACTTTGGGCTCGGGGCGGTGACGTACGTGTGCCAGTTGAATGGCTTGTTGTGCCAGTTCGTAGCCGTTCATGCCACCCGGCATGACCACGTCACTGAATAACAGGTCGATACTGTCGTCGGCGTTGAGTATGTCCAGCGCTTGTGCGGCATTTTCGGCCAGCCGGGTGCGATAGCCCAGTGAACGCAGATATTGGTCAGCCAGTTGCAGCAGGCCGGCTTCGTCGTCAACGATGAGGATGGATTCATTGCCGGTGGCCAGTGGTGCAGGGAGGGACTCCTGATGACTGACATCGGGTTTGGGAGTGCGGGTGCGTGGCAGATACAGGCGGATGGTCGTGCCGACACCGGGTTCTGAATAGAGCTTGATATGGCCACAGTAACGTTTGGCAAAGCCGTAGACCATGGACATGCCCAGGCCCGTGCCTTTACTTTCGGGCTTGGTGGTGAAGAAGGGCTCAAAAACATGCTCCAGGGTTTCCTTGTCCATGCCGGTACCGGTATCGCTCAGTGTCAGTTGTACATATTCGCCGGCTTCAAGCCAGGGGTTGAGGGTGACATAGTCGTTATCCAGGTATTTATTACTGGTTTCGATGAGCAGTTTGCCGCCTTCCGGCATGGCATCGCGGGCATTGATGACCATATTCAGCAAAGCATCCTGGAATTCGTTAGGGTCGATTTCGCTCAGCCAGGGGGAGTCGGTAAGAAAATACTGTACGTCCACTTCCGGGGTGAGCGAACGTTCGATCATGGTTTCCATTTCTTTAATCGTGGTATTGAGATTAACCACGGTTTTTTCTCTGGGCTGATGGCGGGAAAAGGCCAGTAATTGCCGGGTCAGGTTAATGCAACGCAGGCTGGAGCGGGTGGCAATTTCCACCCACTGTTGTGGCTGCCCTGTATCCTTCAAATGTTCACGCAGAAAATCCAGGTAACCGATGACGACGCTGAGCTGGTTGTTGAAATCGTGCGCAATGCCGCCGGAGAGCTGGCCAATGGCCTCCATTTTTTGCGCTTGCTGTAGTTGTTTTTGCAACAGCTCGCGCTCTTCGTGTGAGCGTAGTGTGTTGATGCCGTAGGCGAGGTTACTGGCCAGTTCCTGTAAAAATTTTACTTCATCATCATCGAAGGCATCAGCTTCGCGGGCATAAATATTCAGTGCGCCAAAGGTCTGGTTTTTTTCCTTGAGGGGCAGCGCGATAGATGAACGGTAGCCGTATTCCATGGCGGCATCATGCCAGGGGGCAAGGTGCGGGTCTTTGGTGATATTGCGAATAATGTTAGCTTCACCATTGCGGATGGTTGTGCCTGTGGGCCCTTTTCCTTGTACGTTATTGCGCCAGGTGAGGTTCAGGGTATCGAGGTAATTTTGTTCAAAACCGGCTTGTGCCATAGGACGGATTGTTTTTTCCTTGTCATTCCCGGCATAGCCCACCCAGGCAAGGTGGTAACCGGCATCTTTTACAATAACGTCGCAAATGCTGTGCAGTAATGTCGCTTCGTCTGTGGCTTTTACCAGGTTTTCATTGCAGGCACTGAGGGCTTGCAGGGAACGGTTCAGGCGTTGCAGGGATCGTTCAGCTTGTTTGCTGGCGCTGATGTCGGTGCGAATGGCAACGTATTGATAGGGTTTGTCGTGGTTATCCATAAACGGGACGATGGTGGTATCCGTCCAGTAGCGGCTGCCGTCGCTGGCCTGATTTTGTATTTGTCCGCGCCAGACGTTGCCTTGGGCGATGGTGCCCCACAATTGTTTGAAAAATGCGGGAGAGTGGGAGTCTGATTTTACAATGCGATGATTTTGACCAATGAGTTCCGCTGCTGAGCGCTGGCTAATGTCGCAAAATTTCTGGTTGGCGTAGGTGATGATGCCATTTTGATCAGTAATGCTGACAATGGCGTGCTGATCCAACGCGAACTTCTGATAGTTCAGGTCGGTGACGGTTTGACGCAGAATGGCCGCAGTTCGGTTGAGCTGAAACAGAATGCCTGCGATATAAGCCAGCAAAAGGATAGAAAGCCCATACAAGGCCAGACGCCAGGTGCCGGTACTCTGAATTATTTTGTCATATTCAATACCATAGGCAGTGAGCAGCGCCTCCATGTTTTGCGCCGTGGGCAGGTTGAGCAATTGCCGCACCTGTTGGTCGGTTTGTTTTTTATTGTCGAGCACAATGCGCACATGGGCGAGCAGTGCATCCAGCTCCTGTTGACGCTCAGGAGCGTGGCGGGCCAGCATGGTTTTCAGTGCCGTGCTGCGTGCCATCAGCGTTGGATTGAATGACACATCATTATTGAGGTTGCTGACCAATGTATCGCGTAACAAGATGCTCAGGGTTTGTTTCAGTTTGTCAACACGGGAACCCGAAGGGAGGCGGGCATTGAATTGGGTGATAGCAATGGGGAGATAGCGTAATGAATTATGCAATACCGCATTGCTGGATTTGAAACCTTCAAGCAGCTCCCGTTTTTGTGTCAGTGCCTGGGTGGTTGCTTGCAGGTGTTGTGCGATTCTAGTGGGGAGTACGGGATACAATTGCATTGCGATCAACGCCGTGGCATCCAGGTGCTCTTCAAGTTCGACCATATTGTTTACGGTGGAGTCATAATAGGGCAGCAGCCCCTGGCGTATTTCCAGGATGTGTTGGTTAAGAATGGCATCCACTCGCTTGAACTGGTTAGCGTGGCTGACAACCTGATTGTGTTTGTCGAGGTCAGTGGCCTGGGTCTTGATGTAAAGGAAAGACATGAGGAGCAGGGCGCCCACGCCAAGCACGAGAAACTTGACCCAGTTTCGGCTCATGGTTTGTGCCCCAGCGGCTGCCCGCGATATTCACCCGGAAGACTTTCCAGAAAGGTAACGATGTGCTGGATATCCTGCCCTGGAATTGTGCGTCCCAGTTGATGCTCGGCCATGATACTCACGGCTTCTGCCAGTGTGGTGACACGGCCATCGTGAAAATAGGGGGGTGTAAGTGCGACGAGCCGCAGGCTGGGTACACGGAACACATGACGGTCACGCGCTTTGCCGGTGACATTGAAGCGCCCCAGATCTGCACGAGTGGGATTACCACGCACAGCAAAGTAGTCTTTGAATACACCGAGCTTTACGAACAGGTTGCCACCCACATTGCTGCCCTGGTGACAGGCGACGCAGCCATAAGCTTTGAACAGGCGGTAACCTGCTTTTGCCTGTGGACTGATGGCGTCACTATCACCCAGTAAAAAACGATCAAAGGGGGAGTTGACGGTTATCAGGCTGCGCACAAAGGTGGCAATGGCATTGCGAATATTGTTTGCGGTAATGCCTTTCGGATAAATTTCCGGGAAAGTGCGGGCGTAGTCCGTATCCTGTTCCAGTTTGCCAATGATGCTCGGCCAGGTCGTGGCAAATTCTTTGGGGTTGGTGACTACAGTATCAATCTGTTCTTCCAGGTTGCGGGCGCGGCCATCCCAGAACTGTCGATGATTGCGGCTGCTGTTGAAGACAGTCAGGGTATTAACATCCAGGGTAGTACCATCCCGGCCAGGAGCCCGGGTATAGTGGTCGGCACCGTTGTCGTTGATGTTATGGCAACTGCTGCAAGCCATGTCGTTGTCGCGTCCCAGGCGGAGGTCGTGAAACAGGCGTTCACCCAGACTGATTTTATGCGGGTTTAATCCCTCTGTCTGTCTCAGTGGCTGGATGGGTTCATGGTACAGGTCAGATTGTAATAGCGGGGCAGCGCTTTTGGGTGACACCTCATCTGAAAAGACAGCAGGTGACAGCGATAACGATAATAATAAGGTCAGCAAGCAGAGAGTTACTGGGTAAATACTCGGTGACTTTTTGTTTTTAGTGAAAACAATAGGGTTCATATTTATATTTTTTTATGCCTCAAAACAATTCCCGGAGGCCGAACAAGAATATAGCGGGTTAGTAATTTTCACTCCATGTTTAACCTGAATTCCGCAGTTGACCGCCTGGAAGGCTTAATAACACATTGATCAACATTATGTTTTGAGTTTTTGTTGGGCTCACTTGCCAGGTGAGCCACTATGACCGGTATAGCACGTTGCCTTTATGCGTCTGGCCGCGCGACGATATTCCCAGTAAAAAATGCTAACGGGTTAATTTAGCCCTTAATGCACATTTAAGGAAATATGTTTTTATAAAGCACGCAGAGTGAAATCGCTGGTTTTCCGTATGGGTGTCGCTGGTTTTGTCAGGCGGTCAATAATTTTACAATTTCTGCAATTTCATCACGCGCTTCCTCCAGTGCGGCAATGCTGTCTTCCGGGCCGAGGTCGAGTTTATTGAAGGCGGGTATTTCGGCCCAGTTTGTTTGGGTGTTATGGCGTTGTTTGCCGACATAGCTGAGCAGGTTGGCGACGGTGACGATGTCGGCGAGATCGATATTTTCTGAGTTGCGTGCGAGGTTTTCATGTTCGGCGACGGCGGTCACCATACCGGGTGCAAAGCCCCAGGTTTGCACAATCACTTTTCCCAGTGCCGGATGCAGTTTTTCGTCCAGGGTATCCATGCATGCAGAATCATTCGCCAGCGCTGCATGGTCTTCGGCTTTCAGAATCAGTGGCAGTTTTCCAATGTCATGTATCAGTCCCGCAAGCATGGCTTCATCCGGCTTTAACGGGCTAAACCGGTTGGCGAGTACATGGCTGATGGCGGCCACATGGGCACTGTGATTCCACACTCGCATAAGGCGTTTTTTGAGCACATCATGTTTTGTGTGAAAAAGCTGGCTGACCAAAAAGGAAGTCACAATGTTGCGTACGGTTCCCATACCCATGCGGGTAACGGCGGTTTGCACATTTTCTGCCGTGGCACCGACACGAAACATCGGGCTGTTGGCTACCTGGATCATGCGCGCGGAGAGTGCGGTATCGGTATTGATGACCTGAGCGATTTTTTTGGCGGTGGCATCGGGGCCATCGATGATACTGTTTATTTTTAAGGCGACCTGCGGTAGCGCGGGAAGTTTGAGGCGGTTTGCTTTCAGGTCTGTCAGGATTTCTGTAATCAGCTTTACGACATCCATTTTTCTGCGTCCTATTGGTATGTTCTTCAGGGAGCATGCACTGTTTATTGTGCTTTCTCTTATTGCGCCTCCTCTATCACATAGGGCAAGGTCAGCAGCTTTAACAATGGGCCATTGGTATCGTGCAAGCGCAACGGTCGTTTTTCGGCACTGCTGATTTCGATCACAGCCAGCAGGTCGCTCCCACCTTCCGGACTGGCCTGTGTGCGTACTACTTTACCGACACCCTGACCGGATTCGGAGCCTTCGGCATACAGTGTGTCTCCCGCCTGAACCGGTGAGTCGTTGTCCGTGTGTGCGATAAACATACGTCGTTTGAGTTTGCCCAGGTAATGCATGCGCGCGACAATTTCCTGTCCGGGGTAACAGCCTTTTTTGAAACTCAGGGCATCAATGGCTTGCAGGTTGAGCATTTGCGGCACGAAGGCTTCCTGTGTTTGCGCATAAACATCGGGCAGGGCAGCATGAATATCGAGCAGTTCCCAGGCACCGGCACCCACGGGTGTGGCATTGTCGGACAGTTGCTGCCAGAGGTTTTGCAATGCGGTTTCATTGCCGTAAATCTCAAAACGAATATCGGACTGAACACAGATGATCGTCAGGCCAGCGGTGTGTGTAACTGCATCGGTGGTGGTGGGTACGGCGTCAAACAATGCGCGAAGGTGCTGACCGGCTTGTGGGCCTGCGTAGCCCATACGTGCCAAAGTGTCGCTGGCATCACTTAATGTGGTCTTTGTCATCATTACATACATGCGCAGGCGGCTGAGTGTGGGTTCGATAATTTCCTGGGGTAACCGCAGGTAATAACTCTCTTCACGTTGAAACAAACGGAAGAAGGCGAGCACACGGCCTTTGGGGGTGCAGTAAGCACTCAGCTGGCTTTGTAATGTTGAGACTTTATGCACGTCGTTGCAAAACTGGTTTTGTAAAAAGCTTTCGCTTTCCGGGCCAATGGCCTGAATCAGGCTATAGTGGGAGAGGTCGCATAAAATGGTTTGCTTTCCCGCCAGTGCCATGCGTTTTTCCGCGGTGGTATTGTCAGGGTCATCGCCGAAATACTGTACCTGATTGTAGTGTGTATCACTATTTCCGGTGTCATCCCAATGGGCACCCTGCGTTGTCAGAAATTGTTGCCAGTTAGTGTGTGTCATGTTTTTAAGTTTGCTCATTGACCTTGTGTAGCGTTCGGTTGATGATAGCGGATAATGATTCGGCCCGTCATATCGATTTATGAATATGTTGAATAAACACAATAAAACAGAATTTCACCCTGCACAGATAATCAATCACAGATAATCAATGAGCGCGACGGATAACAGACCGGTTTTTCTCAATCTACTCCGGATACGCCAGCCGGTTATGGCGGTGGTGTCCATTTTTCACCGTATCAGCGGCGTGCTGATGATTCTGTCATTGCCCGGGCTGGTTTATCTGCTCAACTTATCCCTTAGCAATCAGGCGGGCTTTGCCCAGGTGTCCGGTTTGCTCACCAGTCCCGTATTTAAAGTCCTTGCAGTGCTGTTGGGCTGGGCGCTGGCGCATCATATTTTAGCAGGCATTCGTTTCATGCTGCTGGACTTTGACCTGGCCATTGAACGGGGCGCTGCACGAAAAACCGCATGGCTGGTGCATGCCGGTGCGCTGGGTATTACATTGTGGTTTGCCGGTCTTGTTTTCGGAGTGTGGCCGTGAGCTGGCGGGCATCCTCCGGCCTGCGCTCCTGGCTGATGCAACGGCTGACAGCACTTTACATTGTCATTTTTCTGGCGGTGTTCGCCTTTGTATGGGGTGGGCAGAGCATTACCTTTGAATCCTGGCGCGCCTGGGTGGCTCATCCGGCAGCAAATATTGCACTGTTGTTGTTTGTTTTTGCATTGCTGATGCATGCCTGGATCGGCGGGCGGGATGTGGTCATCGACTATGTTAAATCTGCCTCTACACGTTATGTGTTGCTAATTGTCTTCGCTCTGGGCTTAGGCATCATGGGGTTGTGGACGTTGCGTATATTACTGCTGGCTGGAACGGGATGAGTGCCTTGAATATTGAACGACGTCAGTTTGACACGCTGGTGATCGGTGCGGGTGGGGGCGGGTTGCGTGCAGCCTTGCAGATGTCCGAGGCCGAAGCCAATGTGGCGGTGGTGTCCAAGGTTTTTCCTACCCGTTCACACACCGTTGCGGCGCAGGGCGGCATGAATGCAGCACTGGGTAATGTGATGCCGGACAACTGGCACTGGCATATGTATGACACCGTGAAAGGCAGTGACTATCTCGGCGATCAGGATGCCATCGAATACATGTGTCGTGCGGCATCGCATCTGGTGGTCGAACTGGAGCATGCCGGGGTGCCTTTTTCCCGTTTGGCCAATGGCAAAATTTATCAACGGGCCTTTGGCGGACAAAGCCGGAATTTCGGTGGTGAGCAGGCCGCACGCACCTGTGCGGCGGCAGACCGTACCGGTCATGCCATTTTGCATTCCCTCTATCAGCAGAATATCCGCGCCAAAACCCATTTTTTTGATGAATATTTTGCCATTGATTTGTTGAAAGACGATGACGGTTACATTCTTGGCGTAGTGGTGTTGTGCATCGAAACCGGCGAACCGCTGATTATCGAAGCGAAAACAACCTTGCTGGCGACGGGCGGGGTAGGGCAGTTATTTCGCACCAATACCAATGCGCGTATCAATACCGGTGACGGTATCGCCATGGCCTTGCGCGCAGGCATTCCCGTACAGGACATGGAATTTTTTCAGTTTCATCCCACCGGTATTGCTGGCAAGGGCATGCTGATTACCGAAGGCGTGCGTGGCGAGGGCGGATATCTGGTGAACAAAAATGGCGAACGCTTCATGGAACGC
>Ga0256839_1000314_pt1 | contig 61749 bp, 65 predicted proteins | sample 354166metaG_FD_185968 | JGI IMG/M metagenome (GOLD analysis project Ga0256839, IMG submission 185968) | Hydrothermal vent microbial communities from Mid Atlantic Ridge, Atlantic Ocean - 354-166 | ecosystem: Environmental > Aquatic > Marine > Hydrothermal vents | place: Atlantic Ocean: Mid...
AGAGCTTCCAGAGTTTAACATGGAGCTTCTCGACTCGATAGAGATAACCAGGTCTGAGGAGATCCCTATTGAGAAGGCTAGGGTAATAGTCTCCGGTGGGAAGGGGGTTGGGGGTAAGGAGGGTTTCAAACTCCTTGGGGAGCTTGCCGAACTCTTAGGCGGTGTAGTGGGGGGGAGTAGGAAGGCTGTTGACGCCGGATGGATAAGCCCCGATAGGCAGATAGGGCAGACGGGGAAGACGGTGAAGCCAGACCTATATATAGCGGTAGGTATAAGTGGGGCTGCCCAACACATATTTGGGATTAGGGAGGCTAAGGTTATAGTAGCTATAAACATAGATAGGTATGCCCCCATATTTGAGAACGCTGACTATGGTATTGTAGGTGACTATAGAGAGGTGATTCCTCTCCTGATAGAGGAGGTTAAGAGGGTTAGAGAGGAGTTAGGTATGAAAGCCTAGTCCACTAAATCATATAGAACCTCCTCCGGAGTCTTCCCACACTCCCTAGAGATCCTAAATATTGGAGATGCCTCATCATCGATCGCTTCACCACCCTCTACAGCGGCTCTAACAGCTATATTCAGCTTGGATAGGGGTATCGCAATCCTTGGGATATAGCTATTGTGAACCACGTTTAAAACATACTCCTCCCTATCAGATACTGTATTCCTGACGAATTCAAGGTTGATCTCATTGATATACTTGTTTACAATGTTGGAGTCACCCAAAAACTTATACATCCTATGGTATAATCCATAGTTGAATGCTTGGGAGGCGGCTCTCAACCTCCTATACTCATCTACATCTAGATCCTTATCCAGACTACTGGGTTTTATAGACCTCCACTCGATATATGGCTCCCCAACATATCTGAAACTCCACATCCCTGAGAGGATGTTCTCGACAGATACGATATCTGATAGTACCTTCTCAACAATCCTCCCCCTATACCCATCCTCATAGTATAACTTTATATCTAGCTCTGCCCCGACGTGGGATGTGAAGTATTTGCTTAGCTCCATATATAGATATGGCTCTATATCTACATGCCCTTCATATACCCCTCTAAAGCCGGTCTCCCTACACCTATACTCACCCTCAACCGGATGTACAATAATTCTATAGTCGAAGTCATGCTCCAGCCTATATATCACATCCTCCAAGACGCTCCAAGAAGCATATAAAACGTTTCTATATTCAAACATATGTAGCTCCGCCACAGCCAGGGTATGTATAGCTGCGTCCTCCCCAACGATCAAAACTATATCATCAGGCTTCTCTCTAGAGAGGATCTTGTCGATACGAGACTCCAGCTTATGTATATCCTCATCAACCTCCAACACACCGATGAAAACCTTCATATTCCAGTCATAGATTCAAACGTAGAATATAAATCGATATATCACCTGTGTCGAGGAGGTGAATAGGATGTGTACCTATAGCTTATGGATGTGTAGAAAAAAAGGGTTTGTTACCCTAATAAAGCCTGGTTTATATTGCGTTATGATGAAAAAATAATCAACTAAACCTTAAAAATAGAAATTAAGTTTCAATGATGATTTCGGGGGATCGAGATGCCGGAGCTAAGTAAACCCCTGATAGCGGTCATAGGTGTGATAGTCTCGATAGCCGTGCTATTCATAGCGATACTAGGTATACTACCATTCCTACAGGGGACCGTATCAGGGGTTGGTGAGACGGCGCAGTTCACGGTGGCTGCGTCGTCGGCTACATCCAAAAATGCAAACGGTATCCAGGCTATTGCATTCACAGTGAATGTGCAGAGGCTCAGCGGCACAGGAGTCTTCCAAGTCACCAGTGTACTTGTATATGACCCAAACGGTAATCAGGTTGTAGTGTCGGGTACCGACCCATCCCTCCCATTCAGCTTCGAGTCAGCAGCTTCATTTACAGCTGTCGTGACTGGGTCAGGCCCATACCCCTCTGGAGACTGGATAATCGCCGTGCAGATATCAGATGCCAATGGAAACCCGGTCCAGACTGTGAGCGTCTCAGTGCCAGTAGTAGGCTAGCCACATATCTAGATACGTCCGCTGATGCCTATAGCCATATCCAACCCTCACACCCTTTTTACACACGAATTTCTGGATGGTGGTGGCTATGGGATTCTCATCAGCCGTCTCGCTAGGCATCTTCACCCTTATACTCGTATTCTCTATAGGGGTGTATCTAAACCTAGTTAGCCAGTCTATACAGCTCAATGACCCGAGTAGGATCTCCCTAATCTCAGACCATATAAGGGAGAATATAAATGGGTGGAAGGATTTAGATGATAGAAAGATTTTGTTGGAGAGCAGGTGGAGCGGTAGGTCAGTCATAGAGTATGTACTCGTGATATATAGGGGTAGCGTTGTGGACCGACCAATCAAGGTGGACCCCGTGATTACGTTGGATCCTTTAGAGGTGAAGAGCCTCACATGTGAAGACCTTGGTCTGGAGAGGTACTGCGACAAAGTATTTGGCGATGGGGAGATGTATAGCATAATAGTCGTGACAGGGTATGGAAACTCATTCCCCATCCTATAGAGGGGGGTCACCATGAAGCTCCTATTCAGATTCCCAAAGGTCATGACATCGAATATAGAGGCTGAGAATGTCTCGAGCCAAGAAGATGTGGATAAGGAGGTTGATGTTAAGGAGCGGGAGTTGATTGAGAAGATAAAGAGTTTGAAGAAGAGGTATAGGGTTGTTGGGGATACACTATGGGATATCAAGTGGATGCTTTATCAGGATATGGAGGAGGTCTCCAGGGATGGCGTGCTGCTAGAGAAATATGATCTTTTGGATGGTGTCTACACAGTGAGCATATATGTGTTGGAGGGTGTGGGATATTATATCCTCACGGAGAAGATACCCTCCCCCCATATAATGGATCTGGCGAATATCATAGGGGAGGTTATCAGGAGAACTGGGTTGGATGTTAACGAATCCAATTTAATGGATAAAATAAGATATATCTTGGATCTTCTGGATCTGGAGTTGGAGGATGAGCACGTTAAATATATATATCACCATATATACAAGTTGATAAACGTCTTCCAGGTGCTGCACCCCCTGTTTAAAGATCCTGATGTAGAGGAGATAACGGTTCCAGACAGGCAGTTCAGGGTGTTCGTAAGGCATAGGAGATACCCGCATCTCCAGTGGTTAACAACTAATATCGAGTTTCCTAATAAGGATGTGTTGAACAGCTATATACAGAGGCTGAGCCTAGCCAGTGGCAAGAGCATAAGTCCGAGCAACCCCTATGTAGAGGCCAGGGCTCCAGACGGCAGTAGACTCACACTTGTATATGGTGAGGAGGTCTCGGCTGGCCCCAGCCTAACAGTTAGGAAGTATCCTGAGGTGCCATGGACCATTGTAAAGTTGATAGCTGCGGATGCCATATCCCCGGAGGCGGCTGCATACCTATGGATACTCCATGATGCTAAGGGTGTGATACTGATATCTGGCCCCATGGCTAGTGGAAAGACGACCCTCCTAAACGCTCTACTAATGCTTACAGACCCTAGGAAGAAGATAGTCACCCTGGAGGAGACCCCGGAGCTCAATATCCCCCATCCCATATGGCAGAGGATGTATACTAGGGAGGTGCCGTTCTACTCCGATTTGAAGCCTGTCACCCTATGGGACCTCGCCAGGTGGAGTCTCAGGACGAGAGGGGATTATGTGGTTATAGGTGAGGCGCGTGGTGAGGAGGTGATAGCCCTAGTGCAGCAGAGCCTCTTTGGCACCGGTGCATTGACCACTATACACGCTACCTCGCCACAGGACCTTATAAATAGGTTGTTATCCCCTCCTATGAATCTACCTAGGTACTGGCTCCCAAGTATATGGGCTATTGTACAGCTAAGACCAATAGGTGGTTGGAGGGGTGTGACTGAGATAATCGAGATGGATAAGGAGGGTAGGTCTGTCAAGGTCTTCGAGAGGAGGTCCCGCCCGGGATATCTAGAGCCTCTTGTAGACCCCACTGAGACGTATAGGATGAGGTTGGCAGCAAGCCTCCTGATACTGGGTGATAGGATTAGGGATGAGTATAGGAAGAGGGTGGACTTCCTGCTTAAGATGCTGGAGAGGAAGGTTATGGACTATGAAAGTCTGAAGGTGGAGCTGGCTAAGTTCTACGCTGAGGAGTCGGTGATCAGGTGATGGAGGAGAGCATAGTAGTAGAGGCTATATCCATATTCTTGATACTTGCGATAGGTTTCGGCCTAGTCACCACAGTCACCCCGATATTGAACAACCTGGATATTCCCGAGGCTTCTCCACTCGTGGATATAGTCTACTCCTACGCTGAATACGGGATAAGGGAGGGGCAGTATGTATGGAGAGGATACCTCTACGTGTATGACAGGGAGCCAGTCCTTCTTGAGAGGGTGAATATCCTAACCCCCTACGATGTGGAGGTAACCAGGATATACATCGTGGAGGAGGGTGAGGATGTATATAGCTACAGCTCCACAAGCATAGGGCTCCGACTAACCAAGGGGCTGTATGAAGTAGTAGTGGTCTTCAAGTCTGGCAGACCGATAGACAGGCTTACGTATATCCTGGTATTTGGGGCTGGGCACGCTATAGATGGGGAGACCCCAGTCTTAAGGGGTAGATGGGGTGGTTGACATGATACATGGGTCGTTGAATCCAAGTCTTTTTGAATTAACGTTGATATCGAGTCTAGCTATATTGTTGGTAGGTATCTATCTATCCATGTATAAATTCAAGTACCACATTGAGTTCTCGATAATCACCCTAATCCTGACACCCCTGCCGACGCTTATATCCGTATATCTCTATGTCGAGTCAACATCCCTTAAGAACGTGGTCTTATTCGGCTACTCCACCGTAATACTATCTATATCCCTACCTATATTCTTGGGGTATAGGCCATATCTAACTAGGAGGCTGTATAAGTCTCTCAAGGCGAGATACTTCTCCATATTCTCTAGAGACGAATATTCCTCCTATCTAGATGTGGATTCGTATACAGATAGGCTGGTTAGATACACATATATCATACTGCTGCTGACGCCCATAGCATTCGCTGCACTAGTATACCTCGGATATTTCCTTTATTCACTGGCCATACCCATACTGGCATCTATAGCTATATTGATAATTCCTAAGGTCACGTCCTTCCTAATCAAAACAAGCTATGTAAGTGGGTTGGATGACGAGCTTCCACAGGTTATACAGATACTGCTGATACACAATAGGGGTGGAGAGACCATTCTAGAGGCTCTTGAAAACATATCTATAAGTGGGGATAACCTACCCTACTGGAGTAGGCTCAGCAGGTCTCTCCTAGCCAACTCCAAAATAGGTGGTAGAGGGATTCAGAAAGCCATTATAGAGTGGCTTGATAGGGAGGTCTCTACAGAGAGGGTTAGAAACTTCTTGGAGGGATACATATATACTTGGGTCGCTGGAGGGGATCTAGAGGCTTACCTAAAGAGATGGTTGGAGGATGAGCAGGATAGGTGGGTTGGCAGGATAAGGAGATACTACAGTAGGCTGTTGACCATCGCACAGATGGCTCTGTTGATCGGTATAAGCCCCATTGCGATACTACTGATATCCTTTCTAAACCCGTCGTTTGGTGCCGTGATGATACAGCTTCTAATAATACTGATACCGATCGTTCTATACATAATCCCCATGGTATATTTGAATAGTATAAAGCCTAGGATGGCTGATATGCCCAGCTACCGACCATCCAAAATATCTGGTATCTTAGCCTTGGCCGCCGCAATCCCAATGATATATTTCTTCCAGGATACATACACGAGGATATCGGCGGCCATCCTAGCATCCACCCTCCTTCTGATACCGGATGAGGTGGGATGGAGGAGGAATTTAAAGCGTCTTGAGAACGGTGTCTTGAGATGGGTCGAGACATCCATGCATTACATGTTGGCTGGGGTCACACCGATTGACGCGTTGAAGAGGGCTCTTGAGCTGCAAAGGGATCCCGAGTCTAAGATGGTCATCAATAGGCTTCTATACAACGTGGAGGTTAGGAGGCCAACTGTTGAGACGCCAATCCCCCTAATCACACACACCCTACATATCATAGGTACCGGTATACTCAGCGGCGGGCTATCCCCCGATATTCTACACGCCAATCTAAACACTATATATAAGGTGAAGAGGACAATTGAAGAGAGTAGGGCCAACGCAGTCCCCGCAGTTGCACTGGGAATCCTAACCCCAATCATAATATGGATGACTATTGGGATAGGAGTGTGGTTCCAAAACATAGTTAACCTCCTCCCACCCGGCTCGGGATCTATATCCATACCAATATATCTATCGACGTTTGACACCACTACGTTGATAACCCTCCTCCAAATACTGTCAATGGTCCTCGTTATAACCATAGGGGCTATGACAAGCAAGATATATTCGAACACTCCCTACAGCCCATACATCTACATCCCTCTGATGATCACCCAAACAGCCCTCTCCCTGATCGGCGTAGACATGTTGTCAAGGTACTTCCAGACCCTTATAAATATATAGTGTATTTTAATTGTTCGTAATGAAATAAAAATATAGTAATCTTTAAAAACTCAGATTTCGAGATGAGCTATGGGGGTGGGTGGGGATGAGGGGGGTGTCATACCTCGTCATGGCCGCATTATTGGTGTCTGTGATATTGATTGGATACATACAGTACTTCGTCTATACATCTAGTCTACAGATATCGACTTTGGACACCCTGTCAATCACTGATAATTTTAGGAACAGGCTCGGGCTGATATGGTTCGTAGGAGACACGGTATTCCTAACATCCATGAGTAGTGAACCCGTGGTTATAGACTCGATACTCATGGTCTATAGAGATGGGAGTGTATACGATGTAAAGGTTGATCTAAACGTTATCGTGGAGCCCTTCAAGGTCAGCGTTATAAGGCTCTCGGAGCTGGGTCTGAAACCGCCTAAAGGCCTTAGATACGAGGATTTCATATACATCTTCGTAGATGAGGATGGGGTGAGATATGTACTGAGAGATTTCACAGGCAACACCCCTGGCTATAGAATAGTCAAGATCGACCTGGATGAGAAGATCCTCTCTCTAGATGGTGTTATATCAAATGTACCCATCATTATAGAGGGGGAGTATGAGTTCAAGAGGTTTTACAGGTGGAGACACATATATCCTACATGCTATGGATTCGATTCATGTATAAGGATGAGGCCCGGGTCATATGGAAGCGGAATCTACAGGGTTATTCCATACGTGATATATGTTAACGGCACCCCGGTATATATCGTCAGCCTATCTAAAAACTGGTTTGGAAGGGGGTCGACCTGGAGCATAATCCTGGATCTCCAGACATATAACAGAGACTTTCTAAAGCTCTTGTGTGGCTTGGATAACGGCTGTGATGGGACGGATGACGAGTATACCGTGGTATTTAACATAGTCGGTGTTATGGAGGTTGGTGGAGAATACCGTCTGTTTTACTGGAGAGGACATTACGAAGTAGAGTTTGAATATGATGGCCGTGGCAAGCTATCTGAGATAGAGATCTCCACAGAATAAATATGCTGTCTCCATAGACTGCTCTAGAAACAGGGATGGGTTAATATATCGCACCACATATAATTATGAGGAGGTGAACGGTGGATAACCCATGTATGGGTCTCTGGCACTAGGCGAGTCATTGGATATCGGGGGTGTCAAGATATCGTTTCTAGAAGGTGACATCCCAAGATATGTTAGGGATGGATATGAGAGGCATGTGGCTGGTGTGGATAGATTAATGGTGCATCCAGCGCCCCCTATATACCTACCTATATTGGGTCTATTCCGACATGTTATGATACCCATCTCCCCTGCGATAACTGTCGCCCCAGGCGGGGAGGTCTCTATTGAGAAGAGTGTGTTGGTGGATGTAGCCGTCTCCACCCCCACGGAGGAGCCCCAGTATATAGACGTCTTCCCTATGGAGATTCCGAAGATGGCTGTATATGGTAGGTCCGCCGACGGAATACTATGTAGATACTTGTTCGAGGGTGATGGGGCTGCCTCGGTGAAGGTTAAGATCAACATTAGGAGTGACTGTAGATTCCCTATAACGATATCTAAGGTTGTGGTCCCCACATCACTATTCAAGATATTCTATATAGAGGGTAGTGTCGAGGCGAGGGCTGCAGACCTGAATCTCGTATTAGAGTGTGACGTTGGTGTGGTAAGGGTTGGTAAGTATCCAGAGGGGTATAAACCCGTTCCTATGGAGGCTGAACAGACCCTCCTACGTAGGATGCAGCTTGAGCCTGGAATCATAAAGAGGATTTTAACCCAGGTAGAGGAGTTTATTATGGATAGGGGGTTCTGAGATGACCTCTAATATCGATATTCTAGGCTTCCAACTCCCATTTACATATGGCCAGTTATATAGTGGGGTTGTAACCCTAGTCTTCTTCCTAGTCCTTGGATACATACTCAAGACCTTGATATATAGATATGGGGTTAGAGCCCTCCCGAAGAAGATTGCTGAGAGTATCTCTAAGACCACGTTCTACATCTTTATATTTATAGGAGTTCTAGGCCTCCTCGGTTCACTGGGCGTAGACCCGACAAGCCTTGTAGTTGCGGGAGGTATAGCCGGTCTAGCCATAGGATTCGCCAGTAGAACAGTTGTATCCAACCTTCTAAGCGGCTTATTCCTATATATAGATAGGCCGATCAAGGAGGGTGATCCGGTTGAGGTGGAGGGTGTAGGGGGCGTCGTCGAGGATATCAACATACTATCTACAAGGATAACCAGCTGGGACGGCGTCTTCCACCGTATACCGAATGAGAAGGTCTTCACAACCGTCATAAAGAACTTCAGTAAAACAACTGCGAGGAGGGTTGAGTATAGAATAGGGATTTCGTATAACAGTGATGTTGACAGGGCTAGGGAGATTATTTACGAGGTTATATCTAACGAGCCACTTGCATTGGTAGAACCGGGTCCACAGGTATTTCTCGATAGCCTAGGTGAATATTCTCAGGTATTAGCAGTCAGATTCTGGGCTCCAACTCCACAGTGGTTCACCGCGAAGACGAAGGTTCTCCAGAAGATTAAGGAGGCTTTCGATAGGGAGGGTATTGAGATACCATATCCACATAGGATAGTCTACGTCAGAGAGTCAGCTTCTTCTTAGCCTCTACAACCACCTCCTCACCATCTCTAAATATCAATTTAACTTTGAGAGTATCTAGCTCAGACACATCCCCACCCTTAAACATTATATGGTATCCGCCTCTCTCCAACCTAAACTCCTCCCCTGGCTCTATACATATCTCATCCACGGGTTTCATCATCTCAAGCCCACCCTCCCTAACAGTCTGATGTATGGTGACTGACTCTCCCTCTAACTCAAGTATATCAGCCCCTACAAGGCATATGGTCTTGTCCAGCCCATTCTGGATCCTCATATAGATACCTCCCCCATCTGGTGTGAGGGTGAAGGTGGCGTCTGAGACGAGTATGCCTTTAGGCCTCAGGAGGTCGATCGCTATGTATGTAGAGATGGTGAGGCTTCCAATGACTAATATAGCCACTATTAACCTTGGCTTGTTAATCATACTACGATACCCATAGACAGTTTGGATTTGGTATACTTATCTATGAAGAATACTTATAGTATGTACATAACTCTCCTGAATGGTTAGCCCCTGTTTAAAGCATATCGATATGGATATAACTAATTAGTGAGGGGTTTGGACGTATATCAAGATCTAAGGCGTATCTTAGGGGGTGGAAAGGTAACTAGGGATCCGGTCATGCTCCATATACACTCTAGAGACGCGGCCTATCTAAAGGGGGATGCATATGCCGCCGTGTTCCCAACCTCAATAGAGGATGTGAGAAGGGTAGTGTCATACTGCTTTGAGAATGATGTGAAGATATATCCCCAGGGTGGCTCCAGTGAGTTAACTGGATCTTCAATCCCGATGGGTGATGGAATCATAGTTAACTTCCAGAGGATGAGGCGTGTATTGGATGAAGGTTTAGATGATTCATACATCTATGTGGAGCCGGGGATAAGCATATATGAGGTTAACACCATACTTCGAGAGACCAGCTACTTCTTCCCTATAGACCCTGCCAGTATGAGGACTGCAACAGTTGGAGGGGCGGTATCTACAGGAGCCGGAGGTATTATGGGCTTCCGATACGGGTTGATGAGGGATTGGGTTTTGGGCCTGGATCTAGTGTTGCCTGATGAAGAGGCCAGCCTGCTAAGGCTTAACTATAAGACTCTGAAGAGTAGGGAGGGTTATGACCTTGTGAGGCTTATAGTAGGTAGTGAAGGTACCTTGGCACTGGTAGTGGGTGCGGTTCTAAGGCTCACAAACCATCCCGGAGTATACTCTACAGTGGCCGGCTTCTACGACGACATACATCGCTTGGTAAAGACGTCTATCCGTCTCAGAAGGAGTATTAAGGACCTACTACTCCTAGAATTTGTTGACTCGTCAACAGTGAATAAAGTCGTCGGATATGGGAGGGTGGAGAAGCTTGGGGAGGGGCATATGCTGATAGCGGCGTCAACCGGGGACTATAGGGAGGTTGAGGACGTGATGAAGAGTGGGGGAGCCTCAGACACTCTATCTGCAGAGGACCCTCGTTCAGCAGAGGAGATGGGTATATACGAGGTTAGGAGAGGGTTCTACCCAGTCCTAATTGATGAGGCTGTGAACAGTGTAGATGGTGACATAGCGATATATATCGAGGACGTCTCTGTCCCCCCAACCAAGATGGTTGAGTATCTCCCTAAGGTGATCGATATCCTCGAGAGGGAGGGGATAAGCTTCGGGTTAGCAGGGCACATTGGAGATGGTAATATACATCCAACTATGTGGAGTCCACTTGAGAATGTGGATAGGTTGTATAGGGTGGGTGAGGAGATTATGGAGCTAGCTCTAGACTATAATGGAGTAGTGAGTAGTGAGCATGGAATTGGGCTTGTGAAGAAGACTGCACTTATAAAGTCTCTAAGGAGGCGTGGGTTTAAAGCATATGAACTTATGAAGTCTATAAAAAGGGTATTCGACCCTAGAAATATTTTGAATCCTGGGAAGGTGTTATAGATGGATTTAAATGAGTTGGTTGGGAGATGCAGCTTCTGTGGCTTCTGCGAGACTTCATGCCCCACCTACGTGGAGACCCTTAACCGACTATATAGTCCTAGGGGTAGGGTGGGAGTTGCTAAACTCCTGTTAGAAGAGGGACTCATCAATGGGAGCAGTGTCAAATCAATATATACCTGCCTACTCTGTAGGGCTTGTGAAGAGGTATGCCCAAGTGAGGTTAAGGTTGTAGAGATAATGTTGAGGGTGAGGAGGGTTCTGGCTTCAAAGGGTGGGGATGGTGGAGCCGACTGAGATCTTCAAGACATACCTGACTAGAGTTAAGAGGATGTTGAGGTCTAGACTCGGCTCTGGACGTAGAGTGGTTTACATTCCTCCCTCAATATATTCTGAGGAACTTTTCAAGATACTGGGGATACCCTACATATCTGTTGGGAAGCTACTCTTCAGGTATCCTACAAACGTATTAGACTCTCTCGTGGATAAGATCGTCGGTTTAGACTCCGTATATATATTGGATGCAGATCTACTTCTACAACTGTATCCCCGTAAGAGAAGCGTCTTGTCAAGGCTGTTTAGGGAAGTAGATACTCCGTTAACAGTGAGTGATAGATCTATATACGAGTTTATTGTGGATGAGTATGGATTCAAGGGAGATGAGTTGTTCGAGGCTGGGCTTTCTGAACTAGATATCCATAGTGACTATGCGTTTATGGGTGAGGGGAGTGTAACCTACTACACCGTTGTTGGAAGGGGGTGTCTAGAGCAATATATTAATAGATATAGGCATATGCTTAGAGACAGTAATGAGAGATATCTACTGTACTATCTGACCAAGTACAGAGGGATTGGGAAAATGATTAAACTACTCGGCCCATCGGGAGGGATGTACCTTACGAGGCTTATAAGGAAGGGTCTAGTGGTTAAGGCGGGTAGAAGGAGGGGGATATATATAGTTAGAGACCCTCTGCTGAGGCAGTACATAGCATCCACCCTTATGAATAGAGAATTCTATAAATACGTGGGTTATATGTATCTGGTGAAGAAGGCTTTCCAAGCAGTGGTGGGTGGTATATCCATACCTGCAGAGCCTAGGGATATCCACATCGGTGAGCCGGTAAAGTTCTTCTATATCGATAACCGGTCATTCGCCATGATAGACTCCGACAGAGGTAGGTATCTCCTCAGGATATTAGTTGGGGACCAGAGTGATACAAGGCTGATAGATAAATATCCTGGATTCGAGTATATCGGTATCTATCTGGGGAAGCCTGTTGGGAGAGGCGTTAAGAGGATTATGTCTATGGGTGGTAGGATAACCCCCTATGACAATATAAGTTTATTACTCTCAAATGCAGTTGGTTTTCCCAGGAGGTTATGAGGCTGGTTTATTACTTGGGGGGAGCCGCCATATTAATACTGTCGATAATAGTCTTATCAACTTTATATCCATACCAATCGATGGATGAACCACCCCTTCTAAAGGGGTATATGAGGCTGACAGATTCAGGTGTGTCTGGTGGAGGCTTCGAGTGGGTTGGGGAGTATAACCTTACAATAGTCTATGAGGGTGGGGATATCACGCTAAAGATAAATATGTTTAGAGGTTTGGGAGACTATATAGAGAGACACGTGTATAGAGTGGACGAACTCTCCATAGATGGAGAGTATCTCCATCTGGTTATAGAGGGTAGGGAGTATCGATTGGTAAAAGGGGTTGACGGCAAGTATAGAGCTGTATCTTCGGATAGACCCGATGAGGTTATCGGCGTTATAGACCCATATTTTCTGGAGGGAGTTCCACAGCACTTCTATATTGAGATCGTCATATCGAGCCAGTAACTCTATTTAAAATACTCTGACTCTATGAGGTAGAGTATTAACCCACAGTAGCTCCTAAGGCCTTTGAACAAGTCCCTATAGTCTCTAGATGATACGCCAGACATCAATACCTCAGATTTGAACCTTCTAAGCCTCTCCACCTCCCTATCCCCACATTCCAGGCTATATAGTCTAGACTTAGCGAGTCCCTCTATAGACTTCCCCACCCCAAAACCACCGGCGTAATCCGGATTTGGCTTGGACCCCTCCTCCGCAATACTCTTCACAGTCCATGCCGCCATCCTACTACCCAGTACAGATGTGAGTCTCTCCATATCCGCATCAACTATGTTACTAGGCCTTGGGTATCCCCAATACCATTCTCCACCTTTGTGGATGAATACGCCGAATAACATTATAAATTTTTTGAGTCTTTTATAATCGTGCCTCAACCCAGGCCTGTTGATGATGGCTGCCTCCATATAAGCCTCATAACTTGAGTAATGTCCGAGGGGCCTCTCACCGATTCTCTTGATAGATAGGCTATATATGCTAACATATTTCCTTGATTTCCTGATAAAGTCTTGGTAATCCAGATCCACCATAAACATATTCCTCAACTCTCTATACACTCTCTCAGATAACTCCTCTTCCGAAGTATGTATCCCGACCCTAAGCATGGGATTCCATATATCTCCTCCTACATGAATATCTACAGGTATATAGGTGTCTTCAATCCATATGAGCCTCCTCCACAAACAATCTCTATAGGTATGTGGATATGGACCATACCCAAGTCTATCAAGGAAGGGTTTTATGTTATATGGAGGCTTTGGTTCCAACTCATATTCATGCCCGCCAAGTATATACATGGAATCACGTCCTACAAGATTTCCCACTTGATATAGACGTACCAATCCATATATATATTGCCACAGGGAGGGTATAAAGATTAGATACATCCATGAATAAGTATTTGTGAGGATACTATAATTAGGTGACTCCGTTATGTTGAGGATAGCTGTAGCCACTAATGATGGGGATAAAATAGCTGGGGGGCACTTTGCACATGCGAAAAGGTTTAGGATATATGAGTTCAACCCTGAGACTGGAGATACTAGATTCATAGAGGAGCGTGAGAATCCCCTAGGTAAACTACCTGACTTTGATAATCCACATCAAGCTGTGGAGGTCATGAATGAGCTAAATATCCCTCTACACGGTATACCGAAGTATAACTGGCTGAAGGAGAATGTGTTGCCTGACGTAGACGTCGTCCTCTGTGGAGGGGCGTGCCAAACCAGTTACCAGTTCTTCATGTCGGAGGGGGTCGTGGTATTATTCGATGATCCAAATAAGCCTATTGAGGACAGTCTAAGCGTTGTTAGGGAGGTTGTAAAGTAGCTCTGGAGAGGCTTATATACATTGGATCCACATATACTTTTTATATGAAAGCATTTGTCCTCTTGAAAGTAGATGTTGGGAAGTTATTCGATGTATTGAATGAGGTTAAGAAAGTCTCTAACGTAAGGGAGGCGTATGCTATAACTGGAGAGTGGGATATTATAACGTGTCTGGAGGTTGAGAGGCCTGAGGTTATTGCTGAGTTGGTTGGTCAGAAACTCCAGAACCTTCCGGGGGTTAGGGGAACCCTTACTTTTGTAGCGGTGTCAGAGTAGATTAGAGATGTGGTTCCCTGCTATAGGAAAATCCGCTGTCGCGAGTAGGATACACATAGCCTCTAGAATAGGGCTTGAAATTCTTAGGGATGGTGGAAATGCATTCGACGCAGCTATAGCAACAAGCGCTGTACTATCTCTGGTAATCCCTCATACCGGTGGGCTCGGCGGAGACGCGTTCATAATTGCGAGGCTATCTAATGGTGAGGTAAAGGCCTATAACGGTTCCGGAAAGTCTCCAAAAGATTTTCCAGTTGATGAGTTTATAGAGTCTAGGCCCCGTAGAGGAGGGCTTACAGTTTCAGTTCCCGGTCTAGTGGATACATGGATATATGTCTATGAAGAATACAGCTCTATGGATTTGGGGAGGATTCTTCAACCCGCTATATCACTTGCTGAGAATGGGTTCTACACGCCTCTACAGCTTGTGAATGCTGTCTACAAGCTTAGGGATGAACTCTCCAATTTCAGGTCTTGGATGAGGACATATGGACGACTAGATATGCCTGGATACCATAGATTTAGGAGGTTTGCCAAGGTATTAAGGAGGATCAGTAGGAGGGGGTGGGATGGTTTCTATAGTGGAGGTGTGGCAGAGTCTATTGTACAGCAGCTTAATGAGGAGGGGGCACCCATTTCTGAAGAGGATTTTGAGGGTCATAGGGGGGTGGAGGTTGACCCCCTAAAAATAGATTATAATGGGTTTACCGTGTATGAACTCCCGCCAAATACACAAGGTCTTACGACCCTTGAGATACTTAAGCTAATGGATTTATCCGGCCTTGACAATGTGGAGAGAGATGAGAAGTGGTGGGAGTCATATTTCAAGATTGCTTTAAAGGCCTATATCGATAGGGATACATACTTGGGAGACCCCGATTATATGGATGTTAATCCATATACATTACTTTCGGAACCACATTTGAAGAACTACATATCCAGTTTGCGGCTGGAGGGTGGGGACACGACCTTCTTCGTGGTTGGCGACTCATATGGAAATATAGTTGGGTTTATACAGAGTCTGTTCCATCCCTTCGGCAGTGGCCTCGTCGCTGAGGAGATTCCCTTCCAGAACAGGCTCATAGGCTTCCGCCTTGAAAAGGGATATCCTAACAGCCCCGCTCCCCAGAAAAGGCCTCTACATACATTATCTATCCTTCTTGCAGAGAACGTTAGAGAATATATTTTGGTGGGATGTGCTGGTGGAGACCTTAGGCCCCAGATCCATACGCAGGTATTCTCGAATATTGTGGATAGGGGGATGGGGCTTGCAGAGGCTGTGTCAGCACCTAGAGGCATGTTACTAGAGTGGAGTAGTGGTGTGAAGGCGGTGGTTGAGAAGGGTATACCAGGTGGGTATAGGGAGATACCATATCCATCTAACTATGTTGGGGTGGTTCAGGCTCTAAGATCTAGAGATGGAGTTGTAGAGGCATATGCAGATCCTAGGGGGGGTGGTGTAGCCCTAAGCATCTAATCAGTCTCTAAGCACTATCAGATTAGCCTCATCCCATAGCTTGGAGGGCATCTTATCGCTGTCCCTAGAGGTTATAACGAGGATGTCACCAACACCCATATCTTTCAGCCTTGTGGATACGGATCCAGGAATCTCGATATGAGCATATCCCGTGTATAGGATCCCCCTTCCCAGCCTCTTAATAAGGTTGAAGATTCTCTTAGCCATAATGGTGTCCTTATATGCCTGTGCATATATGATTCCCTGTATATCCAGTTTTGCCATCGGCCCCTCCCTAGGTATCATACTTTTAATTGCATCAACGTATCCAGGGTAATCCTTAGACACCTCTTCAATTGTGGCGTGTATCTCGCCTTCTTCGGTCAGAGCGGTAAGCCCTTCTTTAGCTATCTTGGAGGCTATATCTCTAGGAGGCATAGCCCCATATATCGGTATCTTCCTATCCCTTGCCTCTTGGAGGAGGGGTTTGTAGCTGTCCAAGTCGAATCCCTCAGGGCCCCGTCGATACTCTTCTACAAAGCTATCCCAGTCTATACATCCACATATCCATCTCTCCAATAGCCTATCCATCTCATAATTGAAATGCTCCATGGCGACAAAACCTATATCACCTGCCTCTCCCAAGAGCTTCTTCTCAAAGCTTATTATCCAGTCTACATGGTGAACCTCTCCAAACAATATCGCATTGTACCTTCCAAGATCCAAGTCCCCGAAGTCTACTGCCTTCCACCCATCGACTTTATAGATAACCAATACTTCCACACCTCCAAGACTATCTCTGTTCCTCCCTTGAATGTATCCTCCACCTCTCTAGTACCCTCCCATCATCCATAAACACTGGGTCCCCAATCATCTCCGCACTATATCCAAACCTCTTGAGTAATGCGAACATGGCGGAGGTTGAGATGTGTGGTGGGACCATCCCCATCTCTATAAGTCTCTTCGCACCGGGTGTGATAACTGGATCCGACATGATATATTCAAATGTGTCCTCATCCACCCTTCTAAACTCTATGTTATCGACATACCCCTGTCTAGATAACCATGTACCTAGTGTCTCTAGAGCCTCGAAGACATTCTCTGTAGATGATAGACCCGCCTCCTCCCACACCTCTTCTATGAGGATCTCACCAGCTCTCCACACAATTCTCCAGGTGTCTTCCCCCATAACCTCGTTTACAGCCTTATAGATAGCATATATCTCTAGGTCGAAGAACCTCGGGTTTATACTATTCATAAGAACCTTTTATCTATTGTATCGTCGATATAGATGCTTGTATTAACTGTCTAACAAAGTCTGCTGGAGAGAGACTCACAATCTAGACATCCCTTCTCAATGTGGTCTTTATGTATACAGCATGACGCTATCCCCAGACCCTTGTCATCGATTAGCTTTATAACTAGATATTCATCTCTATACTCATGCCTTATTAGACTGGGTTTCCTAGCGAGTCCCGGAATCGTTATCTTGGCCTCACTCCCCCCTATCGAGAGTATCAACTCTACTTGGTAGCCCTCATTCTTCTCCCTAACCTCCTTAATAATTATCTCGGGGGTTACTCCCATGACCCCACCCAATAAATATATTCCATATTGTGTAGATAATATCATATTTATGATCCTCAACAGTATATAGAGTCTATATCTATCGTCTGCCCAACACCCTATGATATACATCCGCTTAAATCATTCATGGAACACTTATATATCCAGGTTTTAGAGATGGTAAACAGACTATCTAGGGAGAAGAGCCCCTATCTAAAGCTCCACGCGGATAACCCTGTAGATTGGTACCCATGGTCTGAAGAGGCGTTTGAGAAGGCCAAAAAAGAGGATAAGCCGATATTCCTAAGCATCGGATACTATACATGCCACTGGTGCCACGTGATGAATAGGGAGAGCTTCAGCGACCCAGAGGTGGCTAGAGAGTTGAACAAGGTTTTTATACCTATAAAGGTCGATAGGGAGGAGAGGCCTGACGTAGACAGTCTCTATATGAAATACTCTTTCGCCGTGACAGGAGGTGGGGGATGGCCACTTACAGTCCTTCTAACCCCTGATAAAAAACCCTTCTTCATAGCCACCTACCTCCCAAAAGACACTCTGATTCAATTGATAAAGAGGGTCGATGAGCTATGGCGTAACGATAGGGAGAAGATATATAGATATGCGGAGGACCTAGTCAGGGGTGTGGTAACATCACCAATGTTTATGGTGGGCGATAGCTATAGGGAGCTTGGTCTAGATGTTGTCGACACCCTCGTGCAGAGGCTCTCCGCATCATACGACCCTATACACGGGGGTTTCGGACACCCACCTAAATTCCCCAATCCACATAGGCATCTATTCCTCCTTAGATATTCATGGCTATATGAAGAGATGTTTCCCGTGACCATGGTACACACTACAGGCGTAAGAATGAGGTTTGGAGGGTTGTATGACCACGTATGGGGAGGCTTCCACAGATACTCCACCGATGCTATATGGAAACTACCCCATTTTGAGAAGATGCTTTATGATCAGGCCTGGCTGATTAGGATGTATACTGAAGCGTATCAGGTCACTGGTGACTGGATATTTAGGGATACTGTAGAAGGGGTATATAGATTCTTGGAGGAGTGGATGTATGATGGCTCAGCCCTATACAGTGCTGTAGACGCGGAGTCTGAGGGGGTTGAGGGAAGGTTCTACATATGGAGTATGGATGAGTTTAGAGATGCATTAGGTGATCTATATGACCCAGCATATAGGATCTTCGGCCTAGAGGAGGATGGGAATTATAGGGAGGAGGCAACAGGTAGGAAGAATGGCTACAACGTGCTATTCCCCTCGAAGAGGTGGGAAGAGCACGCCGTCACACTAGGTATGAATTTCGAGGAGTTTATGGATTATATCTCCAATGTATTGAAGCATCTAAGGGAGTATGCATCTGACAGGGTTAAGCCGAATATAGACTATAAGATCCTTGCAGACTGGAACTCCATGACCGCAGCATCACTCGCCTATGCGTATAGAGTGTTCCAGGATGATAGGTATCTATCTATGGCTATTGGAGGAGTGGAGTTCATACTGCATAAGATGTATCCAGACACACTTCTCCACACATATGTAGAGGGTGAGGCGTCTGTAAACGGCTTCCTAGATGACTATGCCTCTCTACTTTATGCTCTCAACGAGCTCTACATGGCCACCGGTAGAGAGAGGTATTTAGATAGGGCGAGGGATGTTGCTGAGGACATGATAAACTTGTTTAGACATCCAGATCTAAAGATCTTTCTACACACTCCAATAACTCAAGAGGATCTTCCACATCCAGATATTGAGCTGTTCGACGGCCCATACCCCAGTGGACAGTCGATAGCTATTCACGAGCTCCTTAGGTTATCTAGGATGACTAATGAGGATAGGTATTGGGAGATAGCTATCGAGACGCTAAAGACGGTTCTCCCAAATGTGGAGAGAAGTGTTGAGGCAGCCCCATATCTGGCAGTATCCACACTGTTGGGAGTGACCGGAGGAGGAGAGATTATTTATAGCGATGATGTCTTCAGGGATATAGACAGGGTATATGCACCCTTCCACGTGATAGTGAAGAAGGATATTGATGGGTTGGTCAGACTGGAGACACCGATGACATCTAAAGAGAGCTATATCTATGTATGCCAAGGATACGTATGCCATGAACCATCCAAGACATTGAGAGACGCGATAAGACAGGTCTACCGCCTTAGAAAGACTGTTGAATGACGATGGGTCAGTAACCAAGAAACTTTTCAACCAAAGACCTTATAAACTCTAAAGTATTTTTTTGGTGGAAGTCATGACCCCATCCCCTCGAGACCTAATGATACTTTCTATAGCATTACTACTATCACTGGGAAATGGTTTGAACATGGCCATAGGAAATATGGTTATGGAAGCCGTTACTCCAGAGCCTTTATCCCATTTAGAGCCCCAGATCCTCAGCTTGAGGAGTGAGATGGTAGGTAACAGGGTTAAGACGATATACCTCAGCGGAGGTTTCCTAAACAATGGAATATCTGGGACTGTAGAGGTAGCGGTTAGATATAGTGAGCCGGGTTATCTAATCGTAGCCGCCTTGGTGGGTCATAACAATGTATTTAATGGGAGGTGGGCCGGATTTGGTACCGCCGGCTATATGGGAGAGTATGATGGATTAATATGCGGGCCTGATTATGAAATACTCTCTTTCAACGACTACTACTTCGATGTCGCCTACGATAGATCTGCCGATGCATATAGTATAGAGGCCTTCTTCCACCACAGAGTGTCTATAACGACGTTCTTCCTATACATCTTTCAAGAGACAGAATATGACCACCACGATTGGACTCTTAGGTACTACGCGGTGAACTAACTTGTTTTCAAGACTTCACCTTCTTCTTATACTGTTAGTTATCATATCCCTACTCATTCACCCCTCAAGTGGAGAGCCCATGGGTAGCTACACAATCTTATATGATGTTGAGGCGTTACTGCTTCTGATCCCGTCGTCTGATGGGAAGCCTTATGACGTGTTGCGTATAAAGGATTTCACAAAATTGATATTGGCGATAGACATCTCTAACTCCATAGCAAGTGTCGAGGCAAGGCTAAGCTCTCCCTCGTAGGAGGATATTCTCTTCCTAAGATCCACCGTTAAGGACAACGCTATATCTATAGATGGATCTAACCTTGGGTTCAGCCCCATATTTCTATATCCTGGTGCCACGTGGGATGACATCGCCGGAGGGAGATACTCGTTCATTGATATTCCGGTAAATATCTTAGGTGGGATATATACGTATCCAGCTAGGAATGTCGAGTCTATAGTGATATATGCTGGTGACGATGCGCCTGCCAAGATTGAGTATAGTGATGAGTTTACAGGGTACTCCCTATCCTATTTAAACGGGGTATTCAGGAGCATGGTATATCTTGAGTCGATGTTTATAATCCGCTATGAAATTCTATCTGAGGATTTCAAAATATATATTGGTGATGTTTTGGATGCTGGAGACATAGATGTGGAAGATGCGTTGGTATACCTACACATTGTTATTGATGAAGGCAGTATAGAGAAGGTGAAGAGTCTGATAACTTATCTACCCGCCTGTAGAGACGTATGTGGAGAGAATGAGGGGGTAAACATATATTTACTATCGCTATTCATATTGTCTCTACTCCTAATCTCCATAGCGGTATACAGGTATATGGGTGGTAGAGATGCTGATTAGACTCCTCTCGCTTCTGCTATCCAATCGACTATTGAAGATATCCTCCCCCATCCTACTGGTCATGAATATACACTATATAATCGTCAATTTCATCCAGTATCTAGGTGCCTTCCATCCGGATCCTGCCACGGGGTCTACATATATAGAGAATTCATCGCTCATCAACGAGTCTATCAGCCTCCTGATTAACCAGTTCGTCAACTGTACAAGCCCCCTATACAACCAATCCATATATGCAGAGGTGTTGCTATACCCGCTCTATAGGGAGGTATATCTAGGGAGTATACTTTCAATAGGTAGTATCTGGATACTGTTGTCGTATTACTTATTTCTAAGGCATATAGTGAGGGATAACTACGTATACTTCATGAATATTCTATCGATAGATAGGAACAAGGTCTTCACAATCCTATTTGTAAATACCTTTCTCGTCCTAGCATTATTATCTGTATTGTCGGTCACCCCCTATATGTATTTGGATATCCTTGGTGGGTAGTTGGGAGGCTATCTCTATACCTCTTGATGTCTATGTTAATGGGGTTCATACTCTATATAGGGGTGGCTACCTCGGTATAGATATTGACGGGGAGTCTGGAGCTGGGGATGATAACCATACTCCCTGTATTAATACTTAAAGGTCTTCCAGAGTCGCTCATGAAAAACTACTTCTCCCCCGAGATCATCATGAGCTACATACTCTCTTACAGTGGATATGCGTTGGAGCCTCTATATACTTCTCAGGACCTTATAGTCTCCCTGATTGTAAATGTAGCCCCTCTAGTCCTAGGTGTTCTACTGTTTCTAAGGAGGGGGTGATGGAGGTGGCGAGGGAGACTGTGGAGTATGTGTTGATCGCGACCCTGGCAGTGCTGCTGTACATGTCTATAGTGGTTTACGTCTCTCCATCGGTATCAACTGGTCTTGACCATGTTTTCACTAGTTTCTATGTCAGGAGTGGATATCTAGCTAGAGTCACACATGTTAATATGCCCGCATTTGCGGAGGCGTTCATCCACCATACACCCCTGACATTAATACCTGATACGTATATGGTGGGGGTATGAGGATCTAGATGAACTTTTGATTGTCTGTGGAGGGGGGGTGCTTGACCCACTTGATGGAGGTACGTTTAACACTGAGATACCATTCTGCATAATTGTGCTGGTCGCAGATAAATCTCCATACATAGTTATTGAGAGAGCGGCGTTAGGCACAACAAGCTATATAGTGGCGGCTATGTTGATATTGAATATAGCATTGGTGCTTCTGCTATGGAGGTCGTCGCGGAGATAGAGAACCTGTTCTTCAGGTATAGAGGGGGGTTCACACTATACATACCCAAGCTTATCTTTAGAGAGGGGTTCACACTGGTGTCAGGGCCAAATGGGAGTGGGAAGACCACTTTAATATCACTCATGCTTGGGTTGAGGAGGCGGTTCAAGGGGGGTATAAGGGTCTTGGGGCACGACGTTAGGAGGGGATATGGTGAGATACTGCGTAGAACATCATTCTTATTTGAACATATACAGCTGCCCTCTAACATCAGCGTCGAGAAATACATTAGTTTTATAGATAGTGAGGATGCATGGATATATGCTGAGGAACTGGGTTTAACGGATCATCTGGATAAGCATGTGGATAGGCTCTCCAGCGGGTTCAGAAGGAGGCTTCAACTCCTGACATGCATATCTAAGAAGGCCGATCTATATATTTTGGATGAACCTCTATCCAACCTCTATTACCCAGGTAAGATAGAAGTGTCTAGATTCATAAATGAGGTTGGCCGTGAGAAGAATATAATTGTATCCAGCCATGAGACATGGAGCCTATGTCCAAACGACATTATATTTCTCGTGGACGGCAGAGTTGTCAAGGAGGTTAGAGGGTTCAGGAGGAGGATCGTATTCAGACTGGAGAGGGGTGGGGAGGAGATGGCTGTAGAATCAATTGGGGAGGTTAATGCCGCTCTGAATAGGGGGTATCAACTTGTGGACGTGGATATAGAGGATATCGACACAATCCTATATGGTAGGGAGGATGTTGGATGTGGAGACTAGGGTTGGGGTATTACTGAGGCATCACCCGCCACTATAGGATCTACAAACTCTTCTCAAAGATATCCATAGAAATGATCCTGAGGATGCAAGTATTAGAGCCATCACGGTATATGATGCTTCGAAACCATATATACTAGCCACATATGATAATCCAATTACACCCAGTGTCCCGCCTACGTCGAATCCAGAAGCGTATATAGCGGTTGCTGTATTCCTCGTATCCTCAGATACGTTGCTGAGAAGGATGTATTGTCCACTTGGGACAGTTAACCCTATACCTCCTCCGAATAGTGATGCCGCCAGGTGCAACATTATCTCCGCACCATCATACAACGTTAATATGGACACTCCCAGTGCCTCCACAATTATCCCAGTGGTAAGTGTATTTATAGATCCAATTCTGTCGATAAGCTTCACAGCATATAGTCTTGAAACCATGCCTATCAACCCGACTACAAAGAGCATCCTTCCAATTACTAGGGATGGTTGGCCCAGTGTATATACATGGTCTTGTAGGAGGCTGTTCAAAGCAAAGAATATCCCCCCATTGACTAGGGGTAGTATTAGTAGTGTGATTACTATTCTATTACTAACCACCTCTAGTATTCTACCTCCACTCCCTCTTTCAACCCCACTCTTCTTATGTGGAAGCATGTATGATGATAATGCTGATACAGCCCCGAATAACGCCATTGTATAGAACGCCTCCCTATACCCTACATGGTCCACTATATAGGTGGTTAATAACGGTCCTATCAAGCCCGAGAGTGATATGACGGCGGCTCTATATGATAGGAGGTGTGTCAGATACTTTATATATCCATATATGGAGATTGCTGCTATCGATGCGGAGATGAATAGCCCCATAGATATGCCTTGAAGCACCCTCACTATATAGACTCCAGTGTATTCCGATATGGTGCTGGCGTACAACGCTGAAATGGTCACCATCACGCCTCCAAAGATCATGAAGTATTTGCTCCCATACTTGTCGGCCATCAAACCACTTGGGATCCGTGTAAACATACCGATGAAGGGTCCCAATGAGAATATGAGCCCAGTCTCAAAGGTATCGGCCCCCAACTCCCTGCTAAACCTAGATATTATCGAACCTATACCGCCTAACGACGTGAAATATAGAAATACTGATATTATCACCAATATAACTTCTCCATTCAACCCCTTCGGCTTCAGCTCCATCTACATCCACGGAATAGGGGTTTCTATACCTAATGACTTATAAATTCATCTATCCATCATATTGAATCTATCCAGGATATACTCTGCAATAGCTGGTGCGGCTGTGAATCCGGGTGTTGTGATTCCGAAGGTGGCGGCTACACCGTCTCTAACCTTGATTATCCACCTATTCGATGGATAGTTTACCACTCTAGGTAGGGAGTGTACAGAGAGGATGTCAGGCTCCTCTCTAAGGAGGGTGGGGGCTCTCCTAATAGCCTCTCTAATAAGCTCATAGTCAAGCATGTAATCTTCCTTAGCCGGTGTCCATGAGAATGTCGCGCCAAAGATGCTCCCAACACCCTTATAATATGGCGCATATCCATACCCCCTTGTATACCTCCAACCTGTAACTGTAAAGTGGTTTATAATGTAGTCGAGGTATATGGATGTGATGGCGTATATCCCTTTCCCGAATCTCTGGCGTGGCGGTGTAATGACGTTGCGAACAACCTCTCTAGTATGTGGTCCAGCAGCAACCACTATATGGTCATACTCTACACCATTTATCACCTTCTCTGGGGTGATGGGATGTACTTTATAGCCTAGGTATATTCCCCCACCCAACTCCTTTACACCCCTCTCCAGCGAGATTATTATGCCTGGGGGATCCACTATCCCAAACCCATGGATCTCAACTCCCCCTATGAACAACCTATTCAACTCTGGATACCGGTTGAATAGCTTCTCCCCCCTCAATATCTTGATATCTATTCCATATCTCTTCATGTATATCCTGGGTATCCACATTAGGTGGTCAAGGATCCTCCTCTTATATGGTAGAATAAGTCTAGTGAATCTTATGTCGTAACCCAGCTCACTTGAAAGCTTTAGATGCCTCTTATACCCCTTCATAACCAACTTGTTTTTGAAGCTGGAGAAGGGCCTCTCAATGGGGACTATTAACCCAGGCATCCTGGCGGATGGTGACCTGGTTATGCTGGTAGAGGCCTCATAAATGTCTACCTCATATCCCCTCTTCAGAGCCTCGTATGCAGTATATAGTCCAATGGCTCCGGCTCCAACCACCGCTAGTCTACGCATACCATAAATTATAGATTACACTGGGATATTGTTTAATCTTGGGAATTTAACTATAATAGTTGGATGTGAATATGCCTCTATCTACTTAGTCTCGCCTTCTCCCTACTATATAATATGTACCAAGTTCCAATTGAGGTTGCTAATAACTTGCCTTGGGAGTCGTATATCCTCCCCATCGCCACCACAGTCGTGGATCCCGCCCTTAACACTTCTCCTTCTATAGTATATGGACTATTCTCCTTGTGTAAGGGTCTTAAGAAATTTATCTTCAGCTCTAGAGTGACCTGCTCCTCCCCCCTATTAACGGTAGCCACTGCAACTCCTGATACCTCGTCAAGCATACCCATTATCGCCCCACCATGTAATATCCCTCCAGACCTAGCCAGCTCCTCTCTATATTCAGACACTGCCTTTGCATACCCCTCTCTAATCTCTACGTATCTAGTGTTTAGGAGACGGCTGTAATTACTTACTTCTTTAAACACCTTGTTGAATAGCTCTAGATCCTCTGATGCCGAGCCTATGATGTCTTTTAGGCTTGGCACTCAGCCCACCACTTCATAGCTCCAGTCCAACTCTGCACCGGCCCTCACCAGCGTTATTGTGGCGCTACAATACTTGTTTAGACTTAGGCTTATAGCTTTCTCAACGTCCTCAGCCTTTATACCCTCTCCCCTGACAATATATTTATACCGTATCTTCTCCCAGATCTTCGGATAGTCATCCCTCCTCTTACCCTCCACCTCGATAACCAGCTCATCGATTCTATAACGTTTCTTCTCGAGAATTACCTGGACGTCTATAGCGCTGCAAGCGGCTGCTGAGAATAGGAGGAGTTCCATGGGGGATAACCCACTCTTTACATCGATATCCCTAACATCTATGTAAGTTACTCGGCCATCCTCCGTCTTGGCTAGGTATATCCTGTCATCCACTGTTTTTAAAACTCCTTTCATAATAATCTGATTGGGTTCTGGATCCGATATAAATCATTATATGGTGTGTCTCTAACAGCCTATATAGAAGACATATAGAGGTATAATCTGTCTAGTGAAATAATTATTTTTGATGTCTAAGCAGGGGGAGGAATTAGTAAACGTATCTATAAGCTATGGGGATTATGAGGTAAACCTATCTATGGAGTGGGAGCCTGGATACCTAATTAGGAGGGCTGTCTTGAAGAGGGGGGGTGAAACCAAGGAGTATAAGTCGTTTGATGAGGTCCTGGGGAACATCGATGGTGAAGGAAGAATAGTCCTATCTTCACACATACTCTGGCTCCTCTATAACTTTAATAGGGAGATGTCGCAGGTTAAGAACGAGGGGATGCGCCTCTCAGATAAGATATCTATATGGGTTGATGCCCTTGAGAATCAGAGGAGTCCATCTCTCTTGGCGCTAGCCTATAACCCTGGTAAAACTGACGTGGTTGTGAAGATGTTAAATATGTTTATAGAGTCTCTCTACGAGATATCAGAGTATCTCCATGAAACAGTGTCTAGACATTGTAAGAGGCTATCCAAGTTTCTGAAAGGCTTAAACATGTATAAGAAGAATCCAAGGGCTAGGGAGCTGCTCTACGACGTCTACTCCTACTGGATAGCTAGCGACCTCAGAGGGAGGAGCCTTGGAGAATATAGAGATTATGGGCTGGAGGAGATCAACAAAAAACTCTTGAAGATTGCAAACCCCTTTATTAAGAAGAGGCTTATTCAGATCAGTGCCGACCCATTCGAGAAGATTAATTTCCTCGCTGCTATAAATCTAAGGATATGTGATGACGTGAACCTATATATATCGATAGTCAACAGCTCGATAAACCTACTTGAGTATGTTAGGGATGGGTTGGCTGACATGGACGAGTTGTCCTCAGCAGATGTGGATAAGATATATGGCATCCTCGACGACGTTGCCGACGATCTTTCTAAGCTAGTAATTAACATTAAGAGCCTATATATGAATCTTGAGCCTTTATGAAGTTGTGAGGGCTCCATAACCCTTCCTAGGATCTGATGCGAAATACGCCCCTCTACTCACCACCTCTACAGCCTCTACATCACCCATCTGTATACTTCTATCCTCCTTGAATGGTGACGGATAATTCTTGGGAGCGTCTATCAGGATATATCCCTTTCTCGAGGCTACCCTAATATATCTGTCGATGTATGGATCTGGTTCGTATAGGTATGCCTCCCCCCTAACCTCATAATGGAGCCTAGCCTCCTCAATGGCCTGTTGCAAATTAATTCCCCTATATATCCTCTGGTATAGGGTGGTTGCCAGCGCCGTTATTATCCGGGTTCCTCCTGATGCTCCAAGACCTAATATGGATCCATCGAGGTAGGCTATGGTTGGTGACATGCTGCTTCTAGGCCTTCTACATGGTGCCACCCTATTTCTAGAACCCGATATGTTGAAGTCGTGTAGCTCATCATTCAGTAGGATCCCCAAATCATCCAGATAAATTCCAGACCCCATGAAACACTCCAGAGTCGTTGTGGATAATACTATAGCCTCACCGTCATATATAGTTATATGTGCTGTCTCCCCACACCCAGTCCTAGGGTCTTCAATGCCCTCCCTATAGATATGTGTCTCTCTAAGCTTCTCAACATATTCATAGGGTGATTCGAAGCTTTCCAACATGCTGTGTAGAAGCATCTTTAGAGCGGCTCCACCTCCTGGGGGAGGTGAAGATACGTATTCTATACCATCAAGCTCAAAGTATATTGGGCGTCTGTACTCTACCGAGTATCCCTCTAGATCATCCCTGTCTATCGGTATGCCTAGGTGATCGAAGCTGCGAAGAAGTTTATCAGCTGTTTTACCGTAATACATATCTCCCCACCCATCTCTACCAAGGGCCTTGATAAACGAGACATAGTTTGAAATGTCTATAGGCCTACCCGTTTCATACGACTTCATAATCGATTCAAAATACCTGGGGCTATACGTTTCTAGCTTCTCTTTAGCCGATTCATATATCTCTAGGGACCGGATCAATAGTATACTTGGAGGCTTTATTAACCTCATAACCAACTCCACAACCCTATTTATAAGTTCCTCTGGCCGGAAAACAGGTTCAATCCCTACACCCTTTAAATCATATAGCTCCTCTATTCCAGCGGCTAAACCGGGTACGCCAACCAGGCAGGGCCCACCTCTACTCCACTGATCCAAGGCGTCTTCTAGACACGTCTCTCTAGGGGCGGTCTCCCTATAGTCGATGAAGAGGGCCTCCTCCGTATTTAAATGATGTATGAGGGTGAATCCCCCTCCACCAAAACCTGTCCAGCCAGGTTCGAATATCTCTAGGGCTATCTGCACAGCTATAAATGCGTCAAGAGCATTCCCACCATACTCAAGTATCTTCAACCCTATCTGCGACGCGTCAGCAGAGAAGCTTGATACCCCCCTATATCCATATGGGGCTCTAGCCGTATCTACCCCATACATTTTATATGGTTTTTTCCCTCTTCTCAAGAAGCTCCTCCAGAGATTGGATGAGTGCCATATCCAATTCTCTATGGACTAGGAAGTGTTCATTGGGGTCCTTAGCCATTACATATACCCAGTATATGAAGAAGAAGCCTAGTGTTACTATCGTGAGTATTATATATAGTATGGTGCTCCTCTCCGGTATAGTAAGTATTCTCCTAGTATCTATCATTTTTACCCCCTCATCTCTCAACACGGCGTTCAACTCAGACAATATTCTATCCTCATATATAGAGTGTCTTCTAAAGTCCTTGTTAAGGAAGTGGAATATGTATAGGACTACCGGGTTGAATATAATGAACAGTACAACCCATAGTATAGCGTTCTTCTCACCCCCTACCTCAAAAGACTTCTCCCTTATAGAGGTCCTGATCCTAGAGGCTGCATCAGTGTATCCAAGGGATTCTAATAGAGCAGCCAGATCCTCATAAAGCATGAGGGTCCTCTTAATATGCCTATTCCTCCTATCAATAAACTTATAAATGACGTAAAGCTGTAGTATTGTCCCAATAATCAGGATTATTAACATCAGTCCAGAGAGGGCTAGGGGTCCCCCCACCATCCCAGGACCTTGTTGCGGCCCCATTCCAATCGCAGAGAGCATTGCGAAGAGTGAGAAGAAGAATATGGCGCCTCCTATCACACCTATTATGTAGGGGAGTAGAGCAAGCCATATAGGCATTATATAATCTTCATCACTACCTCCACGTATATTTCTCTTTATATTCTCGATATGATGAGCAGGACTCGACATGACAATATATTTTATGTTATATATTCAATATTTAAATCGCGTGTTAAACAAAATAATCCTATTCATCCAAGGTTGAGAACCTAATCACGCCATTCACGAAAACCCTATAAATTCTAGAGTGGAGGATGTCTTCAGGATCTGATTTAAATGGGTCTACGCTTAACTCCACCGCGTCGAATGGACTCCCCTTCTCCAGCATCCCAATGTTGTCATCATGACTCATCATGGAGGCTCCAATGGTATATCCTCTCAAGGCTTCTGATATAGATAGCTTCTCACCAGGTGTCAGGAGTCCAAGCTCATTACCTTCCCCAACGCCCCTAGTGACGGCCGCATATATCCCTTCTCTGGGGTCGGGAACCTCCACGGGACAGTCGCTTCCAAACCCTACATTCAAGCCACTGTCTATTAGGGTCTTAAGTGGATATGTATATCTACTCCTCTCTCTCCCAAGCCTCTCAACCACCCATGTATCGGAGGTTACGAACTGGGGTTGTGTAGAGATATGTACACCTAGTCTCGAAGCCCTATCTATGAGGTCAGAGGGCATTATTGATGCGTGTTCAATCCTATCCCTTCTACTAGCCACGTCCATCCCCACCTCCTCCTCCAAAGCGGTTAGGATGTTGTCGATGGCTCCATCCCCTATACCGTGGATCGCTAATTGAAAACCATTTGTAAACGCGTCTTTTACAATCCTGCGTAGTTCTTCAAGAGGGACGACCTCTACCCCCCTATTACCAGTGTCGTCTGAATATGGCTTCCTCAGATAAGCTGTTCTCCCGCCTAGGCTTCCATCGGTGATTATCTTTATACCCATGAATCTAAGCATGTCATCACCATCCCCCATCTTCAAGCCACTGTCCACAGCCCACTCTAGATATCTGTGGTCTAGGTAGACTCTCACCCTCACATTGAGTCTACCCTCACTCTTCATCAACTTCAAAACCCTCCATTCCTCAGGTGTAGCGGAGACTAGATGAACCATCGTCACACCCCTCCTCAAAACATCCTCAAACCCTCTAATACCAGCCTCCATCAACGTATTGGTGTCTGGCTCTGGAATATGCCTCTCAACCAGCGCCATAGCAGTCTCCCTTAAAACCCCGGTAGGCACCCCATCCTCATCCCTATCTATCAATCCACCAGGAGGATCCTCAGTGTCCACATCTATACCTGCAATCTCCAATGCCTTAGAGTTTGCAACTGCGATGTGTCCACACACCCTCTTCAGATATATAGGTATATCCCTACTCACATCGTCCAGATCCAATCTATTTGGATACCTGCCATCCACCATCTTATCCTGGTCCCACCCCCTACCCAATATCCATCCCATGAACCTCCTATCCATACCCTCTCTAACCCTATCCTTCAACTCAGCTATACTCTCCACTCCTCTTAGATCTATCCACATAAGGCTTAACCCGTATCTAAAGATATGTGTATGTCCATCGATGAACCCGGGTATCAATACCCCCTTTAAAGCAACCACCTCAGCATCCTCCGGCGGGGGGCTCATCCCATAGTCTACCACTACACCGTTAGATACACGTATCCAGTCCACCCTTCTCCCTGTATAATCTAGATATATAGTTCCTATGTAGACCCTATCCATAGAGATTCAATAGTATACGACCATGTTTTTAACTCAGGTGGATAATCTATAGCTCGGGGTAGCCTATCGTATAACATTTAGGTGGTATCCATGGATGAGGGTATTATAAAATATATGTCGGTGGATAACGGCGTCTTAACACTTGATGGACACAGGCTTCTAGACTATATAGACGGTAACCCTGTGTATATCGTCCATATAGATACGATTAAGGATAACCTCTCCAGGCTTGTGTCTACCGGCGTGGGAGAGGTTAGATACGCGGTAAAAGCCCTATCCCGCCCAAGGGTTCTAAACCTTATACGTAGTATGGGGTTGGGTCTTGAGGTTGTGAGTATATATGAGTTGGAGAAGGCTCTCCGTATCGGGTTTGACCCTGGTAGAATAATATATAATGGGCTGGGTAAGGACAGATCTATCTATAAATATCTGTTTAAACTGGGTGTCGAGGCTATAAACATAGACTCTGAATACGAGTTCAAGCTCTATACAGGGATGGATGGGTGGAGGGAGTTCAACTGGGGGTTCCGGCTAAACCTTGGAGTGGGTAAGAAGGTGTTGGATACATCATCCGAAACCAGTAAATTTGGTTTGGAGGTTGATAGGGTGATGGATTTAGTTGATAGATATAGGGTTGGTAGGATGGGTCTACATCTACATATAGGGAGTCAAATATCTGACATAAATGTCATTGTCGAGGCTATCCAGAAGCTTCGAAAGGTAATAGATATGTTGGAGTCTAGAGGTGTAGATATAACGTATCTAGATATTGGAGGAGGGATACCAAAAAACTATTTATCAGCCCCGATAGATATACCTATTGAGGGAGAGATAGACATCAGCCTATTCAAACCTAACTATACCCTCGACGAATGGGCAAGACTTGTCAAGAATCACCTAGGTAGATATAGGATTTATGTGGAGCCAGGTAGATACGTTGTTGCTGACTCAACCATCCTCCTCTCCAAGGTTGTAGGTGTTAAAGATAGGCTGTCAGGCGTTAGATGGATATATCTAAACATAGGTGTAAACTACGTCACCAGCCAACTAATATACAAATGGTATTATCCAATGGTAAACGTCTCTAAATCCTCCCAACCCCATAACCATCCATTCAGGGTTGGGGGCATACTATGTGACAGCGATGACATATTCCATGACTACGAGGGTGAGAAGGTGGGGATGGCTAGGCTCCCCAGATATAGACACCTCCCAAGTAGGACTTCTCCAGGGGATGTCATAGCATTACTACATGTAGGGGCTTACAATATAGAGGGGTTTATGAGGTACAACTCACATCCAGACCCTATAGTGAGATATGTGTAGCTACTGGATAGACGAGTATATATCCTCCAGGGTCATCCATGGTTAACAATATATCCCTATAAAAACTAGATGTAAGTAATATTTTTCTGGGTGGTCTGATGGATCAGATTATTCAGATTCGAAAAAGGAGAGCTATATATATCCCTAAGGAGGTCTCAGATAGATTGGGTTTGAAGGAGGGGGATAAGATGGTTCTCGAGGTTAGAAATGGTAGGATAATACTTACTCCTCTGAAACCACTAGATACTGGGAGGTACTGGGCAGAGATTGGGTATGAAGAGGTGGAGAGGGTAGGTGAAGAGATTACGAGAAGCATTGTCAGGGATTGATAAAGTCATACTAGACACGAGCTTCGTACTTCCATATGTAGGTGTCCGGATTAGAGAGTTGGATGTGGATGTGGCAGTCCACCTTGGTAATGTAGAGAGGTACTATCCATATCTATTGATACCTGAGTTGATGGGTGTGTTGATAAAAGTATGTAGGAAGATGGGGTTTGAGAATATTACAGAAGACGTGTTAACCAGATTTAATAGTCTGATCTACGGTGGAGATATAGGTTTAATCTATCCAGATGGGGAGGATATTAGACTGGTTTATAAACTTCTAGGGGAGGGGTTTAACGACATCTTCGACGCGATACTCTACTCTACCTCGATAAGATCTGGAATCTCGATATTAACCCTAGATAAGATGCTTCTCGAGTTCCTCATCGATAAAGGGTTTTACACGGGAAACATTATAGTTATATAGAGTTTCTAAGGTCGGAAGCCTTGCATTAATCTGAATTTGTGGCCTTGGATTTGATGATATGTACCCACCCCCAGGCATAGGCTCTCATAGAGGCTGTAGAGCCTCTCCACCTATGTCGCTAGGGTGGGCATAAAAGATAATTGTTAGTGTGCTATATAGGAGTCACATTCATACTATGCCTAGGTACATCCTCCCGAAGTCCGGATGGTTTAACAGCTCCTTTGCATCCCCCTCATACCTTACAGAACCCGTGACAAGTAGGTATGCCTTCTCAGCAATCTCGAGGGCTAGCTTAACAATCTGCTCCACTATAATAATGGTTATCCCCAGCTCATCCCTGAGCCTCTTAACTTCCCCTACAACCTTTCTAGCCAACACCGGGGCTAGATTTGCACTTGGCTCATCGAATAACATGACTTTTGGGTTGCGAATCAATGCCATACTCATAGCCACCATCTGCCTCTCCCCACCGCTTAGCCTACCCACCTTCCTATCCAGATAGTTTTTCAGAACTGGGAAGAACTCCAGGACCCACTTTATACGGTCATCAACCTCCTCCTGAGGAAGGGTATAGCCTGCCAACCTGAGGTTCTCATATACAGTCATCGTTGTAAACACATTTCCTACCTGTGGCAGGTAGGCTACACCCATCTTAGAGACTGCGTGGGGAGGCTTCCCAGTTATATCCCTACCTCCATATACAATTCTGCCACTGTAGATTGATGTAAAGCCCATTATGGTCTTTAGGAGGGTCGACTTTCCACTGCCATTAGGCCCCACTATCGCGGTTATACCTCCCTCTTCAAACTCTGCTGATACGTTGAATAGAATCTGTAACTTGCCATAGCCTGCATCTACATTCTCAACTTTAATTATTGGGGGCATCTGGTGCAACCACCTTACCTATAGATTATAAAATATAGTGAATACGCTGGTATTATTTAATGCTGAGGGATGTATTTAGCCACGTCAAATGGATTTTTTAGAGCACACATTATATTATATTATTATGTGGGTAAATGTGTATAGATATCTTGTTGCTTTCCTAGTCTTTTCCCTGGCTGTAGCACCTGTATATTCAATCCCCCCCGTTCCGGATACTGAGGGGTCCCTCACCATATGGATATCTTCAGACATATCTGAATACCCCCTTGTCCTGGAGGTGGATGGAGACACTTTAGAGCTTAGACAGGATGCTACACACAACATAACTTTATATGCCCAGGGATATCTCCAAAAATATATAGAGTTGTACACCCCCTCCCCAGGGGATACACTAACCCTCTCCCTAGACCCAACGATACTACTAATCGTGGATGTGTTTGGAAGAGGCTTTCCAGACGTGAATGGTGCATATGTCGAGGTAAAAAGCCAGGAAGGGAGGATCAGAACCATAACATCTGCTAATGGGAAAGCATATATATATCCCGTATCCCCGGTGGGTAGGGAGTTAGATATATATGTAAATCCGCCTTTCACAGAGGAATTGTGGAGGGGCCTCATCGATGCTGGGGAGTATGAACCCAGCCTTAGAAACCTCTGGCTAGAGTTTATAGGGTTTGAGAGCAGATCCCCTATTATACCCTATAACCCTGGATATAACATTGAAGCTGATAAGGCGAGTAAAGAGTTGGGGAGTGGCTCTATCCAGACACTAAATATATATCTCACGAGAGGTCCAACACTATCTGGGTATGTTAAGACGGTTAGTGGGGATGTCTTGCCCGGTGCTATAGTGGCTCTAAAGCCTGATGGATTCAATAGATACCTCTATACAATAGCAGATGAGAATGGTAGGTACAGCTTCAACCAGTTTGTTAAGGGGGGTTTAAATAGATATGCAGTAATATATAGGGGGTTAGTGACGTCTACCCAGTCCATATTTATAAGTCTAGATAGAGATAATTTCAACATAACCGTTCCAGACCTCTATGAAGTAAATGGTTATGTTCTTGACGTTAATGGCCGCCCTATTCCCGGTGTGAGGGTATCAGTCGCTACAACGACTTATGCCAGCATAACATACTCTAGAGACGACGGTAGCTACACCATCTATCTACCAAAGGGTGGTGGTGAATATCTAGTGGGTCTTGGCATGGGAGACATACTCTTCAGGAACGTTATACTTGAAGAGGCTGACATTATGGATGGGGTGGAGAATATAACGTTGGCTGCGGAGATGATCCTGCTTTCTGGGAGGGTATACGACGAGGATGGATTTAAAGGGTTGCCGATTCTAAGGGTGAAGGGTGTTATTCCAAGTATCAACAGGGTTTACAGGGTGGATATCCCCCTATCAGGAGACGGGGGGTTCAGCGTGTACGTCCCTAAGAATATCTCTATATTTGGAGATTATAGAGTGGTGGAGTGGGGCCTTGAGATGGTAGACTACTATTATAAGGGGTCTCTATCAACCCCTCTATCTTACTATGATATGGATACTGACCTTGGAGCGTATGAGGTCGATCCAATGCCAACGATAGAGATCTCCCTAGACATAACGTTCAATGGCCTTCCCCCACAGAAGCCTATGGATAGCTACATATTCACCGCCTGGTACAACGAGACAAGTTTCCAAATATCCATGGAGACTAACGCGTCAATATATGGCTTCGGCATTGGAAGCTTCACTGTAGATGGGGGTGTAGGAGTATTCACCGTAGAGTTATCCACCCCACCTACTATGGATGGCCTAGTAAGGATCACTCTACCAAAGAATATCATATCAACCTCCCTCGCCATAACCATAGACGATTCTCCCGCTCCATATTCAATCGTGTCAGAGAACGCGACACACTTCACGATAGAATTTACTATTTCTGGCAAAGTGATTATAGAGATATCCTCTACACAAGTAATTCCCGAATTCAGTCCCAGCCTCATACTACTAGCTGTTCTAACAATTTTAGTTATTGTATTGAGGAGAAGATTTGAATGAATGTGAAGGTAGTATGACGCTCTCCATAGCCGTGGTGACAGAGACTTTCCACCCGTTCAAGGGAGGGTCTGCAAAGAGATATTTAGAGGTGTTTAGTAGGCTTGTGGAAAAGGGTTTCAATGTAGATGTCTATACCGTGAGACTAGATAATAGGTGGCTCCTTGAGGAGGAGTATAAGGGTATCAGGATAATACGTTCTAGAGAGGCAGCTCCAGACTATATAACTAGGGACGGTTTTAGAAGCATCTCAGGGATAACCAAGTATCTTACCTGGCTCTATAGGGTTTTAAACCCTAGGGAATACGATGTTATAGAGGCTAACCACTGCCCCATATTCCCCGTCTTCCTATCATGGTTTAAGAAGAGGAGTAGACCCCTTATATCCACTGTCCATGAAGTGTGGTGGAGCGACTGGTATAGATATGCACCCACGATCCTCCATGTACCACTGGGGGTTATACTAGAAAGGTCTATGATGAGCCTCCCAACACACATCATATCCGTGAGTAGGTTCACCACTGAACGACTCGTTAATATATTGGGTGTATCGAGGGATATGATCACTACGATCCCTAATGGAGTAGATCTAAACCTATATAGGTCTATAGATAGCGGTAAGATATATGGTAGACTTGTATATGGGGGTCGTCTAAATCCACATAAGAGGATAGACATTCTTCTAAAGAGCTTTGAGAAGCTATATAAATCTTTTGATGTTGAGTTGGATATCTTTGGAGATGGGCCTCTTAGAGGCTATATAGTCTCCTACATAAGTAGGAATGGATTGTCTAGACGCGTGTATCTACATGGAATGGTTGATGACTATAGATTTGCATATCTTATGAGGCGTGGATACATATATACACTTCCCTCTATGAGGGAGGGGCAGAGCATAACCACCTTAGAGGCTATGGCCGCCGGAACACCACAGGTAACTGTCTACAGCAGTGGAAACGCCGCATACACCATGGTTTTAGAGGCGGGGAGTGGAGTTGTTACAAAGCTGGATCCATCCAGCTACTCGATGGGGATTAAGAGGCTACTAGAGGACGATGGACTGTGGAGAGAGGCGAGGGAGGCTGGATATCGATACGTCTCGAGATTTGACTGGGATGTCATCGCTGAGAAACACCGTATAGTGTATGAAACATTCTCGAGACGTTAACCTTTCAAGACACTTCTAAACACCCTCTCAGCATTTTTATATGAGAGACTAATAATCATGTCCTCCGTCCAACCGATCCCCAACAATTCTCTGTAAACCTCCTTCACCCCCTCTATCCTCCTAAGTTTCTCCGGTGGGTTACAGCCGAATAAGTCTGTGCCCAGAGCCACTATCTCTCTGCCATAACGATCCATAACCATATCAATATGTCTAGATAGATCCCTAGGCTCCTCACCACCGATAGCCTCCCTAATATAGGTGAAGCCTAAAACCCCTCCATTCTGGGATAGCATATCTAACACATCGTCATCGACATTCCTAACATGTGGCTTTATAGAGTAGTAGTTTGAATGGCTTATGACCACCTCCTTACTCGAGATTGATAGGGTGTCTATCATCGTCTGTTTACTTGAGTGGGCGAGGTCTATAACTATACCCAGCTCTTCACACAAGTCTATAAGCTCAGCCCCAAAGCCGGTAAGTCCATAATCCTTTTTAGACATGCATGACGCTGCGAATCTTGTGTCGTAGTTCCAAGTCAGCCCAAGAACCCTAACACCCAGCATATGGAATAGCTGGATATCCCATGGCTCATCCAGGTAGTCTGTCCCCTCCAGACCAAGTATGATGTTCACCCTATCCTCTATAGGTCTCCAACCATACATTATATTCAGCTCATCATACTTCCTCGCCAAGCCATGGTATATCATGGTGACGTCAAGGGCTCGTATCTTTGGACTACTTGGTCTTATGTAGATCATCCTCCCAACATCTTCCACGCCATAGAACCCCTCTATAACAGCACCATATCTCGATACCCCCCTATCCAAAGCGAAGACTGCTCCAACAAGAACTTTTAGGTTAGCCTCTCTGTATCCAGGTATATCCGCCGGTTTATCACTGTTCCTAACTCTAAGGTCATACTCGCCTTTAGAGTATATATAGTATCCGAGGTCTTCATGTAGGTCGATGAGCGGAGGATATGTGAACTCTATTCTCCACCACCCCTCTTCACATAAAGAGTATTAAATGGGTTTGGATATACATATTTCATATGAGTCTAGGTGAGAGGATACTGGATAAAGCCGTTAGGTATGAGGAAGACCTTATAAAGTTTCTACAGGGGTTGGTTAGGATACCATCTGTTAATCCGCCTGGGGATATGACGGAGGCTGCTGCATATATAAAGGATTTCCTAGATAGGTGGGGTCTGGATGCAGAGTACATCGAGCCTAGAAAGGGCGTGATATCCGTATATAGCAAGGTGGGTAGCGGACCAGACTACCTTATGCTAAATGGTCATATGGATGTAGTGCCGGAAGGGGACCATGACAAGTGGAGTGTCCCCCCATTCTCAGGGGAGGTTATAGATGGATATTTATATGGTAGGGGAGCCAGCGATATGAAGGCTGGCCTAGCCGCATTGATATACGCATATGCTTTATACACCAGTCTAAATGATAAGATCTCTAAACCTCTCTCACTAGCTGCGGTTGGTGATGAGGAGGTTGGGGGTAGGGAAGGGAGTCTATATATTGCTAGGGAGATGGGGATTCGACCTAAATACGTCCTTCTTGGAGAACCCTCCACACTGGGATACTACAATATTGGGGAGAAGGGGATTGTATGGTATAGAGTTAAGCTGTCTGGGGAGCCGGTTCACGCCAGCATCTCACCATATGCAGGGAGAAACGCAATTGTAGAGGCTACGAAGGTCATCGAGAGGATTTATAGGCTAGCTGAGAGGGATTTTAAAGTGCCTGATGAACTTGTAGAGGTTGCTATAAACAGTGGGAGGAAGGCTAGGGAGCTCATGGGTGTAGACGGTCTAGAGAAGATATTTTTCAGGCTGTCGTGCAACGTGGGTATGATAGAGGGTGGTGTGAAGACAAACGTTGTAGCACCCAATGCAAAGCTAGAATTTGATATGAGGATTCCACATGGACTCACCGTAGAACATGTTCTAGAGATGGTTAGAGAGTCTATAGCTGATGTAGAGGGTGTGGAGATCGAGAAGGTAGCCGGAGAGGATCCAAACTACACTAGACCCGATACCGAGCTGGGGAGGGTGATCGAGGAGTCTGCATATAAGGTGTTGGGGATGAGGCCGGAGCCCTCCCTAGTCATGGGGGCAACTGATGGTAGACATTTCAGGATGTATGGATCTGAGGCTGTGGTATATGGCCCTGGCGAGTGGGAGAGGATACACGGGTATGATGAGAGGGTGAAGATCGATGATGTGAGGAGGGCCTTTAGAATCTACCTGCTTACTATAGATGGGCTAGTCGGCTAGCCAGTCCACATCCTATATAGTGGGGCCAGAATATAGTGGGATATTAGAAGGCCAAAAAGCTTTAGAGGAAGCTTCCCCACACCTAGGTATGGCACTGGATGCAACCCTCTAGACTTTAGGAAGCGGTATATCTCATCAGCCCTATATCCTGATACTAATAGAAGCATAAGTAGACCTCTGAAACCAACCCTCATTATTGCCGAAGGTATCCACCTATAGCCTGGTATTGCCAACCCCCTATAGAGGAGGTATACATCGTGCCTACCAAGCCTATCAACATATTTCTGTACAGGCTCTACCTGGAAACCTATGAATCTATATACGCCTGAGGCATAGCTTCTACATACGAAGCATTCACCGTCGTATAACAGCTTCTCCCCACCCATCTCCATCAAATATTTTATTTCCTTAATCTCTATATCTTCGAGAGTGCGTTGTCAAGATCCCTCATCAAATCTTCCACATCCTCTATACCCACTGAAAACCTTATCAACCCCCTCGTTATCCCGATCCCAACCTTCTCCTCCTCAGGTATTGATGAATGGGTCATTGTATATGGTTGTTGTATTAGAGACTCTACACCCCCTAGGCTGACCCCCTTAGTTATGATCTCTAGGTTGTTTAGGAATCGATCTACAGCCTCTTGCTCATCACGGTATAGGTAGAAAGATATCATTCCGCCTCCACAGGACATCTGCCTCCTCGCCAGTCCATATTGTGGGAAGCTATCTAGGAAGGGGTATAGCACATCCCCTACCTTCTCATGGTCATCCAGCCATCTCGCGAGTTCATACGCGTTTCTACAGTGCCTTTCCATCCTCACCCCAAGCGTCTTTATACTCCTGATAAGCAGGTAGCTGTCGAATGGAGGTAGGTGTGTACCTAGGCGGCTCCTAAATGTTAGGGCTTCTCTATATAGATCATCATCCATGAAGACAGCTGCCCCCGCAATTATATCGCTGTGTCCAGAGAGATATTTAGTGGCACTGTGGATGGATACGTCAGCCCCTAGTGTGAGAGGTCTCTGAATATATGGTGATGCGAAGGTATTATCCACTATGAGATAACCATCCTGCTCATGGATCATCTTGGATAGCTCCCTAATGTCCGATATCCACATGAGGGGGTTAGTAGGCGTCTCTAAATATAGTATCTTGGCTCCATCTATAACCTCTGAAACCTTCTCCAAATCTCTTGTATCCACGTATATGGGTTTAAACCCAAATCTCGGAAGTATATTATTGAGTAGCTGTTTAGTCCCGCCATAAAGGTCGGAGGTGAAGACAGCCTTATCACCTGGTCTCAGGATTGATAGGAGTATAGTTGATATTGCCGCCATCCCACTTGAGAATGCCAATGCATACCTGCCTCCCTCTAAGGCGGCTAGCTTAGCCTCTAAAACATCCCTCGTCGGATTACTAATCCTGCTATATATATGTTTCTGTCCATCACCCAATATGCGGAAGGTTGAGGAGAGGTGGATCGGTGGAGTGACATCTATATCGATATCATCCTCCCCAGCATGGACAGATATCGTATTGATACCCTTCAAGCTACTCATATAAATGATTTCCTAATCCCCCCTCATAACTATAACGGGTACTATAATTCTGATATATATCCCTAAACATTATCTTGTGGTTATGAGGTATGATGCAGCGGTCATAGGAATGGGTAGGGTGGGGTTGGCTGCTGCATACGACCTTAAGAGGATGGGCTACAAAGTAATAGGCCTTGACATAAGTAGCTCTGCACTGGAAAAGGCTAGTAGTAGGATCGGCATTGATGTATATGAGATAGATCCTGGATTCAAATGGATGGATACCTTCAATCTTGATGTGGACATCTACCTGATGGCTCTCCCACTTGAACACACCCTAGACTATTTAAAAAGGCTTCTAAACAGGGGATGTAGAGTTGTAGACGCAACCTCAGTCCCTGAGGAGAGACTTGGGGAGGTGGAGAGCTGGATAAGGGAGGGTGGAGTGGCTTTCCTATACGCTGGCTTAGCCCCTGGCATGGCCCAGACTCTAGCTGGCGCGCTCTATAGAGAGATGGATAAGCCTGAGAGGATAGACATCTACGTGGGTGGACTTCCACAGAATCCTGATGAATCTCCACTCCTGACGGGGATCACATTCCACTCAGAAGCTTTTTTCAGGCAGTATAATAGGCCTAGTAGGAAGGTCGTTGATTGGGAGGTTGTAACCCTAGACCCATTTGAAGATATTGGGAGGATAAACTTGCCGGGTGATGTGGAGCTGGAGTATTTCCTGACTGACGGTCTAAAGAGCCTGCTAAAAACCCTTAAGATCAAGTATTTGGCTGAATACACCCTCAGAATACCTGGACATATAAGTAGGATGAAGCTGCTGAGGGACCTAGGCTACCTAGACTGGGAGGATATCAAGGTGGATGGGTGTAGGGTTAAGCCTATCAAGTTTACAGCCCAACTCCTAGGCGAGAGATTGTCTGATATAGATAGGGATTGGGTGGCGCTAGCTGTATATGGATATAGGGATGGGGTGAGGACCATCCTATACAGCTACATACACTATAATGAGGATCTTGGCTTCACAGCTATGCAGATGGCAACAGGCTTCAACCTGGCTAGATTCTCGAAGCTGGTTCTCGACAACAACCTCGATGGACTTATGCTTCCAGAATATATTGGGATGGATGAGGACTTGTATAAGGCTTATATCGAGTTGATAGGTGAGGCTGGTATAAAGGTGAGTAGGGTTGTGGAGATCTAGACTACCTTCTCAGCCTCCCTAAAATCCTTGATAACCGCCCCTCTCTCCTAACCTTCTGATACCCCTCTACAGCCGGTAGGGAATGTATCTCCTTAAGTCTGAACGGTTTCTCAGGTATGAGTCCATAAGGCCTGTAGATCATTACAAGTAGGAATGCTATACCCATGGCGATTCTCTCAAGCCAGACGACGTCGAAGGGTATTAATCCTGTGAAGACATGTTTATATACCGATATAACCCTCCTTAAAGCCATTATCCCTGTAGCCCCTAAGACAGCCCCTAATTCACTGCCTCTACCCCCCATCAAGAGCATTAGCCATGGCCAGAATGTCCAGTCATACCTGGTATAGCTGGTTGGCAGCACCGTCCCAGAATATAGGCTGTATAATGCGCCGGCCAATGCCGCTAATGCAGTCCCAATAACCATAGCCTCCACCTTAACCCTATTAATGTTTATACCGACAGCCAGTGCTGCATCCTCACTCTCCCTTACAGCCTTTAGAAGCCTGCCATAGGGGCTTCTAAGCATGTATACTGTTACTGCCATAGCAACTATCGAGACAGTCGTTATTAGGAGGAGGTTCTGCTGAACAGCATCTATCCCATATGATATACTCATCCATCTAGTGAAGCTGGGGATCTGGATACCTAGAGTGCCGCCGGCTATTGGCTGGTAGTTCATACCTATTATCCTAACACCCTCCGCTATAGCTATTAGACTCATCATTAGGAAGTCCACCCTAAGCCTTATAGCCGGTAGAGAGGCTAACAACCCCATCAATGCACCGGCAGCAACGGCTACAAACAGTGTGAATATGAGTAGTCCAGTGCTCAAGACGGGGTCGTTCTCCAAGATCCTAGTCATTTCAAAATTTATCCATATGTTGCAAGTACCAGTTAATGCAGTCTCAGGGTCTTCAAATATCTGTGGGCATCTCTCAGCGACTCTAGACGATATCTCTTCGAAGAATCCATAATATAATATCCTTATAGGGAAGTATCCGGTGGCGTAAGCCCCTATAGCAACTCCAAAAGCCAGTCCAAAGTTCGGTATACCCGTGTAACCATATTGGATGTTCAACGCTGTTGTTATCAATATGTATATAGCGACGAAGAAGAATAGGTTGGTTAGGAAGTTGAGGATCTGGTCACTAAGTATCTGTAGTGTTAGACTCGGCAACTCTCTCACAATACTATCTATGATCATCCCTCTACCACCTTCTTAGCAGATATCCTCTTCTCATTAAACCTCTCCCAGAGGCCGTAGAAGCCTTCTGGGACGATCATAAGGGCAATCAAAAGTATAGCTAGTGGTATGAGGGGTCTATATGAGGCGGTGGAGACCCCGCCTATCTGGGGTATAATCGTGGATATATATGCTGTACCAATAATCTCTACAAACCCGATTAAGTATGTTGCGAATATAGCTAGGAGTAGGGACCTCACACCCCCTAATATGCTGGCGGCGAACACGTTAATTATTATTAGTGAACCTATAGCTGGGTAAGACCTGAACCATAGTGGTAGGAGTGCTCCAGCCACCCCAGCCATTCCACCCGTGATGAACCATGAGAACAAGTTTATCTTATCCACATTGACGCCTATTACCTCGGCTAAATCGGGGTTTTCAACCGTTGCCCTCATAGCCATCCCAAACTTCGTTTTGTATAGAAGTACCAGGAAGAATGCTGTGAAGAAGGCTAGTAGACCTGTGGATATTACGAGTACCCCGGGTAAGACCCCCTCGTATATGCCCGGGATGGATAAAGGTATCTCTATATCTTCATCCCTGAGTAGGAAGCCTCTACTATTCAGCTTAAATGCATCCTGTATATAGTCTGCCTGGATATTTAAAACAGCTATGAGGATGATGTCAACTGCAATAGTGGATATCAGTAAAAGTATCTCTGGGGCTCCAGACCTCTTCAACGTATATATTACTCCAATGTATACAGCCACGCCTAAAAGAGCCACAATTATAAATGAGAGGGGAATAGCGAGATACGTGTGCGCACCCCATATACGCGTCACCCATAGAGTCACAAATATACCTAGGGCTGCAAAGGTGCCGTGGGCCCAGTTTGGAATTCTAGCGGTCTGGTATGTTAGGTTGAAGCCCATTGTCAGAAACGCTATCAGCGTGGAATATATGAATGCGTTGACTGCCACCACAGCCCAGTTAACCACATCTACACACCTCTGACGCGACTCTGTATATCTATATAGAGAGTAATCTATACACACTTAAACTTTTATAGATAGCGGTATATCAGGGAATAATGAGGCGCGGTTTATTTATCTATAGAGGTATCCTCTTTATATATAAACAATACGGTGAGGTGGTTGAATGGATAACAAGACTTTGTTAGGGGCTGTAGCGATACTGATGCTACTTCTTGGATTCATAGGGGGATACTTCTTCGGACTCCAGAGTGCTCCAACACCTGAAGCCCCCTCTGAGGAGGAGCCGGCTGAGACCCCTACAGAGCCGGTTACCCCTGTTGAGGAGCCAAAGCTAACGGGTACAATACCTATTGGAGTGGTGATGATTGGAAGTATAGCTCCTAGGGAGCTGCCCCCCCTTGAGGATTGGGTTGAGGATGAGGTTAACGACTTTATCGAGTCCCTTGGATATGACTTCCAGATCGACCTGTTATACGAGAATGCTGAGAGGAGCCCCGATCTCGCTCTTGAGAAGGTGCAGACACTGCATGCGCAGGGTGTGCAAGTAGTTTTAGGTATGAGGTGGAGCTCCTCCATCGAGAAGAGCTACACATATGTTACCCAAAACAATATTGTAATTATAAGTGAGGGGTCCACAAGTCCTAAATACGCTATTCCTGGAGACACAGTCTTCAGACTACCCCCCAATGACCTACTACAGAGCAAGGCAATTATAGGTTTACATAAGGATCTAGGTACGGAGGCTGTTGTAATCCTACACAGGGGTGACGCGTGGGGCGACGGTCTTGCTGAGGAGTTCACGACTCTAGCCCAGGAAGCCGGTATAGAGGTTATCGATGTGATAAGATATAACCCTGATGCTACAGAGTTCAGTGGAGAGGTTGCCAGCCTTGCCGACAAGGTTAGCCAAGCCCTACAGCAGTTTAACAAGGTTGCCATACAGACATTCGTATTTGATGAGCTGGCAACTATATTGCAGCAGGCTCAGGACTATGACGTTCTCTTCCAAGTGCCGTGGATCGGTAGTGACGGTACCTCAGGAGTAGACATAATCCTACAGGATGCTGGTGAACAAGCTTTCCAGACGGTTCAGCTAAGCACAATATTTGCACCAGCCCAGAGTCTAAAGCACCAACAGTTTGTCGAGAGATATGTTAGGGAGAATGGATTTGAGCCGGGAGTCTATACAAAGAACTTCTACGACTCAGTGTGGCTAGCAGTCATGTCAATAATAGCAGCGGGTGAATACGACGGTGCTAAGATAGCTGAGAAGGTGCCTATGATGGCTGAGATGATGTTTGGAGTTACTGGATGGCTACTATTAGATGAGAATGGTGATAGGGCCGCCGCACAATATAGTGTACAGATAGTTGTGGAGGATCCGACAGCGGAGGATGGCTACGACTGGGAGGTTGTCGCCACGATAGACGCCTTGACAGGAACCGTATCTTGGATCAACAAGCCCGACTTCAGCAGATTTGGATGGTAGAGACCATCACCCACCACACTTTTTTTATTTGACCCGTGACTGGTGGAAACATGGGGGTAGTCCTTAGGACTGAGGAGGTGGTGAAGAGGTTTGGGAATCTAGTGGCTGTGGACAAGGTATCGATAGATGTGGAGGAGAATAAACTGTCGATGATAATAGGTCCAAACGGGAGTGGAAAAACAACATTAATAAATTGTATAACTGGCTATCTAAACCCCGAGGAGGGAAGGATAATTCTTAGGAACAAGGACATCACCAACCTACCTCCCTATAAGAGGGTGGATCTAGGTCTGACAAGGACCTTCCAGATACCAAGTCCCTTCAAAAAGCTGACGGTCCTAGACAACCTGTTAATAGCATACAGCAGGTTCAACCCGGGAGCAACAGTTACAAAAAGTGTCTTTAGAAGACTCTGGATGCCTAGGGAGAAGGAGGCTGTAGAGAAGGCGGTGGAGGTTATGAAGCTTCTGAACCTGATACATGTGGCTGAACAGCCCAGTGAAAACCTAAGTGGTGGGCAGCTTAAGCTTCTGGAGATCGGTAGGAGTCTAATGACTAATGCTGATGTGATAGTGATGGATGAACCTGTTGGAGGTGTAAACCCAAGCCTCGCCCACGAGATTTTCAGGCATATTAGGAACTTGATTGAGAACCATGGGAAGACTTTCCTAATCATAGAGCATAGGCTTGAGGTTGCAAAGCAGTATGTAGACCACGTTTATGCCATGAGTTATGGCAAGCTTATCGCAGAGGGCAGTCCAGAGGAGGTCTTAACACATCCAAAGGTTGTAGATAGTTATCTAGGGTCTGAAATCACCTAGCGCTATATATCGCTACCCCCCCATTGTAGTATGCCAGGTCATAGAGTAGGCGTAGAAAATATCTTCTATCCCCCCGGTCCCCAATACTCTTTCCCGGAGCCACTATATAATCCACACCTAAATCATCCACTAAATCAGGGGTATAAATTATCTCCACACCATCTACATAGCCACTTCTTGGAGACTCAATCCTAAACCTTAGCACCAACTTCCCATCCGATATAAGTAGGATCTTCCCAGGCTCCCATGGAAGCTCAAACACCTCAACCGCCCCATATACCGATATAGTTACCGAAGCGCCTCCAAGAAGAAATATTATCTCGTCTCCACTCAGTCTGAAGCCACGGTACTCACCCCATGCAAGTAGTGGAAAACCTATGTAGGATGTATTCACCTCTAGATCCCATTCAATGTAGAGGGTGAACCCATCTATAGAGACATCATCCAATTCTGTCGAGACCCACCCCTCCTTAAACCAATAGACCTGTTTAGAAGCCACGTCTCCTCTGGAGCCGTTATAGAGCGGTGTTAAGAGGGTCTGCTCTCCAGTGAGATGGTCATATGATACGATGTCTGATATCGGTGTAGTGAGAAGCTCTCTATAGGCTCCACGATAGAACACCTCTAGGGTATAGCTCCATCGAGGATTTAGAGATCCTTGTATCAAAAGTCTATAGTGTGGCGTTAATATTGATGTTGCTGAGTATAGTATCGTGGATGCAAGGTAGTATTCAGTGTCTTGACCAGCTCTGAAGGCCCACCTAGGATGTAGAGCTATATATGTGTCTCTCAATGTATAGCCTTCTATCCATCTACCCATAACCTCCTCCGCTACAAACACATCGTCCAAAAGCGTCTCATTATTAATCCATTGAAGCGCGTCATACCTGCTCCAGACGTTATATTCGTCTACCACGTTATACCACCGGCTAATCTCATATGGTGTCGATACACCCGCCTGTATAGTTGCCAGGAGTGAGGTGATTAGGAGTATAGATAGGGTTATCGACCCAATCCTCCTCCTATAATGTGCTATAACCTCCATCCAATGGCTAAACCTCACCCTCGTAACACCGATGCCTAGTATTAGGGCGACTGGCTGGGCTAGGAAGAATATGAATCTAGCATAGTCTATAGACACCCCCACCACATATGACTGGCTTAAGAGTAGGGGTGTAGCAATCCATCCAAACATGAGGCTAAATATAATTGAGTCATCCAGCAAGTCAAACAGTAGGTATAACCCGGTCACCGTTACAACAATTGCTAGGAGATTCGTCTTATACGCGTATATGAAGGCGTCGACAAGGGAGACTCTTAGGTCATAGAATGCTGCCTCGTTAAACCAGTTGTAATCCGCTAGGTATGAGTAGCCATATCTATAGAGGATGAAAGCCGCTGATACTATAGAAAATATGTAGAGAATATTCAAAGCACCCTTATACTCCCTGAACAGTGCTAGTAGAAACATCCATATACCTAAGACTCCTATAAATACTGCAGTTGTTAAGTGGTGTGTAAACACTGTTAGGATTCCGAATAACGCGGATTTATATATACCTCTCCCTCTGATGATGTATCTATATAGGTATTTTATCGATAGAGCCATGAAGATTAAGCCTGTTAGGTTGGGGTATCCACCCCATGCAAATATCTCTTGATATATAGGTGCAAATAGTGTAGCCAATCCAGTGTATAGGGATGCGTTCCTCGAGCCTGTAAACTCATATGCCAAGAAATACATGACTACTGGTAGGAGGGATAATGTCAAGACACCATATAGATGAACCCCTAGAATATCGCCTAAGAGAGATCTGAAGATGCTTATGGCTAGGAGGGATAGTGGAGGGTATCCAAATGGAGATAGGTTACCCATCACCCTATCGACAGAATCTATAAAACCGTTTGAGAAGCCTAAAGCCTTGAGGATAACGGCCTCATATGCCTTCGCATATTTCAGCCACTCGCCAGTATCACTCCACAGTGGCATAGGCTTCTCAAGGGAGATTGGGTAGATGAGTATCATGGAGATGAATGGGAGTATAAGGTATGGCCTTTCAAAGACACATCTACCAAACTTCTCCATATATCTCGAGACGTATATCTTCGGGTTGACAGCCATATCCAAATAATTCCACATTGGATACTATATACAACTTCTGTGGGGACCTCATCACCGGATTTATCACATATCCATATATCACTAATACTTGATGGGTATGAAGAGGTATGAAATTGTGAGATGGGTTATGGGTCCTCTAAAAACCAATTGCTACATGATTGTCTCTGGTGGAGAGGCAATTGTATTGGATGTGGGTTTTCCAAGAGAGGCTCTTGAAATAGCTGACTTCATATTATCCCGAGGTCTAAAGGTGAAGATGTTTATAGCTACACATGGACATTTCGACCATGTAATGGGTTTCAACGCATTGAGGAGGAGGCTGAAGATCCATATCCCCCTATTGATACACTTAAATGATATTGAGCTGTTGAGCAGGGCTGGAGAAGCCTTGAGAAAATATTTTGGGATAGAGCTTGCACCGCCAAAGCCTGATCAGACCCTAGACGGTGGGGAGGAGGTGAGTGTGGGGGATTTGACATTCAAAGTGATCCACGTGCCTGGACATACAATGGGGAGTATAGCCCTATATAGCGAGGAGGGCTTACTGTTTACAGGGGATACTCTGTTTAAAAGATATGTGGGTAGATGTGACTTTCCAGAGAGCAACTGTAGATTGTTAGGCGACAGTATACGGAGACTCTTTCAACTCCCCCTGGAGACGAAAGTATATCCTGGACATATGGAGGAGACTACTCTTGAGGAGGAGTTCCTTCTAAACCCATATGTAAAGTCTGTCTTAGAGAATTGGTGACGAGAGAGTGTTCCAACATTTTTATTTATTATTATTAGACGCACTATAAGTTTTCCTTATGAAAAACCTAATTATTACTTTAGCACTACTTGGAATACTCCTTATCCAGGCCCCTCTATCGATTCATGGACATATAGACTACGTAGCTGCTCAACCCGGCCTGGGAGGTGTGGAGGTGAATATCCTCCCAGACTCTCCACTCGCAGAGGAGGGCTGGGGTATGAGTAGGAACACTTTATCAGATGGTTCATTGACTCTTGAGCTTATGGCGGGCGTCAACCATATAGTATCGATTAGTGCGAGGGGGTATCAAACCGTTGTTCTAAACACTTCAGCAGTATCTACTGGTGACACACTTAACTTGAACGTCACTCTAGACCCATTACCACTTCTAGAGGGTTATGTGAAGACGGCTGATGGACAGCCTGTCTCAGGAGCTATTATAAAGTCTTCCGTGGATAGGGCGTACTCTGATTTAAATGGATACTTCGCTATATATGTGCTGCCCAACGAGACTAATATACAGGTTGAACCGCCCATACCAGACACATCTAGTATATTCTTCGAGGCCTTCAATATAACTGGATTCTTAATAGAGAGAACCGTGTCGAATGTGATAGGTAGAGAGGTTAATATTGCGTTGTCAGGTCCAGTCACATCTTTAAATATAACGCTGGACTACAGCTCTAGAGTAGCAGGTAGAGTAACCTTCCAAAACGGTAGCCCAGTGATAGATGCAAATGTCGAGGCATTTCCCACATCTGGAAACGTTGACTTAATAGGCTTCCCACCCGCTGATGTGACGGATGAGTCTGGGAATTACCTTCTCGAAATCAACCTTGTTAATGGTGAGAATTATAACATATCTATATCGATCACGAGGCCCGATCTAAACTCCACATTAACATTTCTAAACGTGGAGAGTATAGTTGTGACATGTCCATCCCCATGTAACACACCTGTTAACCAGGATATTACGATACCGAATATAGTGAAGGTAACTGGTAGAGTGTTATCCAACAATGGTAGGCCTGTCCCAAATGTTGCGTTGAGCTTCTTTGAAGGCAACGTATTTTCAACAGCCTTGACAGACTCGGATGGATACTTCACGTTATTCCTACCAACTGGGGCTACAGGAAACATATCAGTACATAATCCAGATGTATTCGCAACAGTGCTACATAGTTTCAACATCAACGTGGGAGGTGGAGACCTTAACTTAGGAGACATTACGATTCCACAAGACTTGTACTATGTCTCCGGAGTTGTAGACGGATATAATCAGGGGGACATCTTCTGGGCTGGTACAAGACTCGTTCTACTCACCTCCATACAACTCGGTTTCTTCAACCTCACATTCTCGAATACCGTGGCTCTCCAGAGCGATGGAAGCTTCTCGACATATGTCCTTACAGGCTTTAGAGACTTCCTAGGCAACCCTATTCAGGCCACATACAGCATCATGCTTGCCAATAGCTATGTGGGAGCATTAACTTATCCACCGATAAACCTGGGAAGTATAGATAGTGACTTGACAAATGTCGTGGTAAGCCCCAACTATCCCAATAATAGATTTACACTATCTATAGATGTTTCCGCATCAAACAATCCGGTTTTAGGCGGTCCAGTATACTATAGGTTCATAGGTGATGTGGGGGGTGAGTCTATAACGCTGGAGTTGTGGACGGAGGGAGCCACCAGATTCTCTTTAGGATCTATGTTCTTTAGGTTCCAGGATGTGGGAGGTGAACTCACCTTCTTCCTATCGTCTGTGCCTGGTCCTATATCTTTGAATATGAGGATTCCAAAGCTCTTCATGGACTCGCCATTAACCGTATCATTCAACCACCCAGACTTTATCGATTTTAGACCTGCTACGTTAAACATTGTGGATGAAGGAGACCATAATAGGCTTGAGATAGAGATGAGTCTAGTCCCCTCATCAGGCGTGGTAAAGGTGTCTAGCCCCAATGTAATCCCTGAATTCCCATACCCTATAGTGTTAACAGTCCTCCTATTGGTATCCGCAATTGTTGTTAAGCGTCTGAGGCTGATGCATCATAAACTTGGTATCCCTTAAACCCTCCTTTTTTTATATTATTGATTCTCCAGTCGCCTTGTCGAATAAATGGATCTTCCTCAAGTCAATATTAAACCTAATCTCCATACCCTCAGATATTTTAGTAACTGACGGGGCTAAGGCTCTAAGGTAGATTCCACCTACCTCTATATGCACTATCATCTCCCTACCCATAGGCTCTACAATCGAGACCCTACCTAAATACCTCCCTCTACCTAGTCTGATATGCTCAGGTCTAACACCTATGATGACTTCTCTACCGTCAGCCTTCTCAATAATTATATCTCTATATCCGTCGGCCAAGTCTATCTTTATAGGCCCAACATCTATCGATACGGAGCCATTAACCCTCTCCACACTACCCTCCAAAAAATTTATCGGTATATTTCCAATGAATCCTGCTACGAATATGTTGGATGGATTGTTATAAAGCTCCTCGGGAGTGGCATACTGCTGTAGCCTCCCCTCATTCATCACAGCTATTCTGTCAGCCATCGTCATCGCCTCCAACTGGTCATGGGTTACATAGACGGTGGTTATGCCGAGCTCCTTCTGAATCCTCTTAATCTCCGCCCTCATATTGACCCTTAGCTTCGCATCCAGGTTAGATAGTGGCTCATCCATGAGGAATACATCTGGTTCTTTAACTATAGCCCTAGCAAGAGCCACTCTCTGCTGCTGACCCCCACTTAATTGGCTTGGCCTCCTATCTAGTAGATGATCTATCCCCAATATCTTGGCGACCTTCCTAACCCTCTCCTCTATCTCCCTCCTAGGCCTCTTCTTCAGCTTGAGTGGGAAGGCTATATTGTCGAAAACCTTCATATGTGGGTATAGAGCATAGCTCTGGAAGACCATCCCGATATTCCTATCCTTCGGCGGTACATCGTTAACCACCCTATCATCGAAATATATGTATCCGCTTGTAGGCATGTATATACCTGCTATCATTAATAGAGTCGTGGTCTTTCCACACCCACTGGGCCCGAGGAGGGCGATGAACTCACCATCTCTAATTTCCAGACTCAGGTTTTCAACTGCTATTACGCTACCAAACTTTTTATATATGTTCTCGAGCCTTATACTTACCATTTAGCCACACCACCCTCGAGAATGAAATATTTTATCAATAGTGGGGTATCGAAATTAGATAGATATAAGTAATATTCTCGTGTTAAAGATATAAAGGATTTATTGATTGGACTCTCTAACTATATGCTATATAACTGTTGTATGAACATTCTTCACACCCCTGAGCCCCCTAAGCCTCTTTACAAGTATCCTCCAGTCATCACCCTTCTCCTCAGTGACAGAGACTGTTATACATAAACCGCTATCTAGGAGCTGATGGTAGAGGGCTTTTAGACCGTCGCTGTAGCCATGTATCAAGCTGACAATGTTTCTATCCACATACATAACCTCCTCATGGTCAGACATTACGACGATAAGTCTATATCTCCCGCCTCCTACCTCCCCAGTCTCCTGTAAAGCCTGCTCAATAACATGCCTAATAAAGTCAGATCTGTTTCGATAGCCCTGCCCCACTACATGTGAGTCTATCTTCCTAACTAGTGTCTCTGGTAAGCTTATTGATATTATCGCCACGATTATCAACCTCCACTTAATAAATTATTCCCCACACATTAATAAAAAAGGGCGTTTAAACCCTGCATCTTAATAAACACTTAAATACTCCCACGCTTCATATTAGATGGAAATGACTGGAGAAGACAGGATATTCATGTTATTAGGGGTATTGTCGGTATCAGGTGTCATAGTATATTGGTTAGGGAACACATTCTTAGCTTTCATACTCTATGCTCTAGGTGCACTTCTACTCACAGCTATAGGGTTATTTGAATTGATAAAGGAGAGGCATCTAACTGTGGAGATGTTAATGGCTATAGTGGGGATTATACTCATATATCACTCCGTAATATTCGAGGGACTTATAATATACATACTATACTCCATCGCTGAGACAATGGAGGAACAGGTGAAGAGGCTGGCTCTCAGGAGAATAGAGAAGGCTAGAAGCCTAATACCTAAGAAGGTAAAAGTGTTGAGGGATGGAGGGGTCGTAGAAGTCGACGTAGATGAAGTAAATATAGGTGATAAGGTTCTCGTGAGGAGAGGGGAGGTAGTTCCCGTGGATGGAATATTAATTGGAGACGCGGTTTTCGACACCAGCATGGTGACTGGAGAATCCATACCTATAAACATGTCTACAGGGGAGCCCGTGGAGAGTGGATATATAAACGTAGGCGATCCCGTGATGATCCAGGCTGTAAAAGAACCAGGTTACTCCACACTACAGAGACTTGTAGATAATGCAATGAGGCTATTGGAGAATAAGAGCAGGGTGCAGAGGTGGATGGAGAGGCTCTCACCATACATGATAGCCTCACTCCTAGGGATATTCGCAATAACCTATACATTTGCACAGGAGAGGGCGGTGGCGGTTCTGCTGGCAGGATGCCCAAGCGCATATATAATAAACAGCGCCGCCTCCACATCATACATCATAGGTTTATTGGCTAGTAAGGGTATTGTAGTGAGAGGGGGTGCTGCGCTAGAGACTGCTTCACAGGTGAAGAAGATAGTTATAGATAAGACTGGAACCCTCACTGTGGGTATACCGAAGCCGCTACATATCCATGCAGAAGATGGGGATGTGGAGACACTTAAGAAGTATGTCTCCTCAGCGGCATCCACAAGCCTACATCCTGTGTCAAAGGCGCTGGCATCTCATTGGGAGGGTGGTCTAGAAGTACGTGAAGCTAGGGAGTATCCTGGGAAAGGTCTAGAGACTAGAGTCGGTGGGAAGACTGTATATCTAGGTTCGAGAGAATTTATAGAGAACGTGGTTGGGAAGATAGATAGAGATGGATGTGAAGAAGCGGATATGGTTGTCTACGCCTCTATAGATGGGAAGACAGCGGCGATATGTCTCAAGGAGGATATTGACGCTGATATTGGAAAAGCAGTGAAAGAGTTGAAGGAGATGGGTATACAGATTTATATCGCTAGTGGAGATAAGAGGAGGAGGGTTGAGAAGGTGGCTAAAGAACTGGATATCGAGAACTATGGATATGAGATGAAGCCCCATGAGAAGACCATGCTTATAGAAAGTCTTAAGAAGGATGGAGAGTTGGTTTCCATGGTTGGAGATGGGGTTAACGACTTAGAGGCTCTTGCATCAAGCGACTTTGGAGTAGCAAACGGAAATATAGATGCCGTGTCAAGCGTATCCGATGCAGTATTGATACACAGCTTCAAACACATGCCGGAGCTTCTTAAGAAGGCCAGAGCCTACAAGACATCACTTATAATAGGTTTCACAGTAGCCACCATAATAAAGGCTGCAACAATAGTCTTGGGATTGACGGGGGCGATGCCCCTATGGCTAGTGGCTCTATTGGGAGATGATGGGTCTACACTACTATCTACAGCAACTTCTATACTGGTGATCCACCTATACCGTGGCTAGGAGAGCCGATTCCACCTATCTATATACATATATAATATCTACTTCTTAGTAAGTAATCCAAATAGATATTTATTTCCCTGGATATGTATAAATCTAGCGTATAAATGCCTCTTGCTAGGTAGGGGTGTATCACTGTACGATGCAGTGGCACCCCGGAGGTGTTTGGACCATGTCTAGAGGCGGGAGACACCCATTCCCAACCTCCTCCACAACTCTTGTAGTTATGTGGATAGCCATATCCACCGTTATTACTGGCGTGGCTATAGGCATGTTCTGGTTGGCAAGCTTATGGGGAGGAGTATCCACAGGGCTGGAGCACATATACATTCTACACCCATATATTATGCTTACCCTAATCACACCTCTCTTCGTGATGGGGGTTGCGTATACCCTACTCCCTCCTTTCTGGGGAGGTAAACCAAGTAAGTATGTAGCTGGTGTTGGGATAAGCCTACTCATCGGGGGTGAATCTGCTTATATCGTGGGGATATACAGCGGCTATCTGGATCCTCTTGTTGGGGGCGTGGCTTCTCTACTAGCATCTATAGTCTTTACCGCATCCATCTTATCTACCGTTAAGTTTGAGAATAAGCTCTTCCTATACCCCGACCTATTCATAACCTCCTCCTTATCCACTCTACCCATATTCTATTTCATCCGTCTAATGCTTGACCTAGGTGTGCTGTGGAGAGTGCCCAATTCACACCTATATCTCATTATTATCACTGGATTCATAACCCCCCTTATCATCGGCGTCTCCACAAGGACTATGAAGTTCAAGTTTACGACTGTAGATATGAGGCTGCTTAGAGTATCCTTCTACCTCTTCCTATCCTCGATCACCACGCTGTTGCTTGGTGTTGCTGGGTTGGTATGGAGGGGTCTATGGATATACCTATTATATCCATCTATAATCCTCTACTCCATCTCCTACAACGTGTTTGAGAGATCGCCGGGAGAGGAATACTTGTCTAGGATGGGTGTGAGGGATCTTACTAGATACATCTTTTTCAGGAGGCATATTAATGCAGGGGGATTCTGGCTCCTAGCCGGGTATACCATCCTACTCATATATTACTCGCCAAATAGCATCTTCAACGACGTCTTTATATGGGACGCGGGTCTACATAGCCTAACCCTTGGATTCATGGGCAACTATATACTGGCATACCTAGGTGTTATGATACCGCCTATAACACTCCGTAAAGCAGCATATAGAAATCTAAATTCTATCCCCCTAGCCCTCCTAAATATAGCAATATCGATAAGGGTGTTGGCAGATGTCTATACCCCTCTTCGGAGTGCTGTAACAGCATATATACATGGCATCCTTATATTAGGTGTCGTAGCCTCAACCATATACGTTTTGGCTCGTAGCCTTAGAGAATAACGTCTATCAGCTATACGATGGTTTATCGCTCTAAACATACATATAATGCTCAATATGTGGCTGGTATATGCTCTCCTATCCATGTTTATGTGGGGATTGTGGGGTGTAGTGACTAAGGTGGCGTTGACAAGGGTTGAGTGGTTCCACTACTACGTCTATGGCTCTATAGCCACCTTCATAGCAGTTGGATTAACCGCTTATGTATACAGGGCTGAACTGGCTGTGGAGACTCTAGATTTTGTGAAGATACTGGTTGCAAGTGGGCTGGGTGTACTTGGATATATATTCTTTGTTGTGGCTGTTAAGGGGGGAGATGCATCTATAGTTGTCCCGTTAACAGCGCTATATCCTGTTGTAACAGTGGTTCTCGGAGTTGTACTGTTGGGTGAGGAGATGAGTATAAATAAGTTGGCTGGAGTTATCCTTGCGGTAGTTGCTATCCTACTCCTCTCCAGTGAGTGACGTAGACTCTACAACCCACTTGGAATATTTGCTATAGACGTGTTTAGGCTCTAAAACTATATACTCAGGGACTTGATAGGGATGCTCCTCCAATATAAACTTCTCGAGTTGCTCAGTATGTTTAGCCTGTGTCTTTATGATTAGGAGCGCCTCCTCATCCTCCTCAACCCTACCCTCCCACCAATAGAGGCTCCCAATATCTAGGATGTTCACACATGCTGCCAGTCTAGATTCTAGAAGGGCTTTGGCAAACCTCCTCGCCTCGCCCCTGGGTATGGTTACGAAGGCTATCCTAGTCTCCATATAACCACCTAATCCTCTATAATACATCCTCCCTATTATAGAGATTTAGAAGAGGCCGGATCTACACCTCTCTACAAGGTAGTTCCAAGTATCGATATATTGCTCCCCACCCTTCTCTATAAGGTCTTCAGCGGCCTTCTGCGCCTCCTCCAAAACCTCCATCTCATTAAAAACCTTAACCACCCCGTCCTCCACGTATGGAACTCCATCTATAAATACGTGTGTTACTTCTGAGCCTAGGATGCTATATACAATGTTTGCAGGATAATTCCTAATTGGTTTGCTTAGGATTGGGAGTGTATTTGGTCTCCAAAGGTCTAGAACCATGATATCCCCTTTATAACCCTCTTCTATAACCCCGTTTCCAAAGGCTCTTGTAACTCTACTACTCTCTACAGTGGGTATCCTTAGCAGGGTCCATGGAGGCATCTCAGTCGGGTCTCCCTCATACACTTTACTCAGAAGCGCTATATACCCCAGCTCCTTAAGTATACTCTGGTTTCCAGGCCCCACCGCGTTGTCTGTACCTACTACAGCCCTTCCACCATAACCCATGAACTTAGTCAATGGTGGGACCACACCGTCTATCGACGATATTGATCTATAGCATGCAACCATCTTGACCATCCTCTCAGCAACCCTCCTCAACTCGTTCTCAGTGGTGTCATGTAGATGTGCCGCAAACAACATATTGTTTAGAAGACCCTCCCTAAGCATCAGATCCACTGTTGAGAGTCCATACCTCCTCATCATCTGCCTCCTCTCCCTAGCACCCTGCGCCACATGCATATGTACATATGTCGAGTTCTCACCCGCCCTTACAAAGGCGTCTCTCACAACCTCGAGAGGCACCATATCCATAGCCTGAGGACCATATAAAATCCTTATCTTATCATCCCCCCTATACTTCTTAATGAGCCTGTCAGTCTCGTCTAGAGCCTTGAAACCTAGCTCAGCATCTAGAGGATACAGTTTACCGGATACCTCATGCATAGGCTCAACCAGAGCGTTGAACAGGAATGTACCGAATACTTTAAGCCCAATCGGCTTATAGATCTCATCTATCTGCCTCTCAAGATGCCTACTATACTCGCCATAGACTACGGTTCCTGTCTTCAAAGCCTCAGTTATAGCAAGCATAGTAGAGGCTTTAACATGTCTCCACTCCATCATACTGGCTAGGGGTGAGACCCCAAGCTCCATCCACTGGCTCTCCGGCATATCATTCGCAAACCCCTTTAGAAGGTTAAGCTCTGTATGCATATGCATATCGTAGAAGGCTGGCATAACCACTCCAGACCTACTTAGGTTCAGATAGTAGTCGTCTTTACTAGCATGTTTAATTACCTCCCCATACCGCCCCACACACGTTATCAAGCCATCCTCAATGTATACCCCACCATACTCTATTATCCCTAATCCAGGACCCCTCATAGTAATAATGGCTCTAGCCCTAATCAAAACCCTCACATAACAACACCTTGAACATCCCCAACCTATATACTAGATGATATTAGATACTGAATATAGAATCGGGTCCAACCAGATAAATGTTTAACAGCCCCAAAAACATTAAAACATTAAAACCTCTTTTTTGATTGAATCTAGATAAAGTTTATTGCCTCATAGTTTAAAACTATTTAGTAAAATTACAATACGTAAAATTAATCTAGACCCACCTAAATACCCGGGCCATAACTATAACGGTCTAGATGTTTAGATCATCATTCACGAAAACCCTATAAAAACCCTTTATCTCACCTATTTTAAGCCAATATATTTGAATATTTAATTTTCCCTATGTTGTTATTACAGATCAGGATATCTTGTGTATAGATGAGGGAGAAGATCCCTAATGACAAGCATTATACTTAAATATTGGATAATTTCCTTTCTTATACGCAATTTACATATGTTTTATCCGTTTTTTAATGGCTCTAATACTTCACCCTTAACCTCTTCTCGTGTCTTAATAGTGCGTTCTTAAGCTCTAACCCTCCTTCTGATGTAAACCCTCCTAGCCCATGCCTCGCCACTACACGATGACATGGTACCAGGATGAGGAACGGGTTTCTCGATAGAGCCTGTCCAACCGCTCTGGGGGAAGACCCTATTATATCCGCGACCTCCTTATACGTCATAGTCTCTCCCGGAGGTATTTTCCTAACCGTTTCATATACCCTTTCTTGGTATCTGGTTATGCTAATTAAGTTGTATAGGGGCTTGAGTAGTCTTATCCTGTCTATATCCCCCTCTACGTATCTCCTGTATGCGTCTGACGCTGGGGAGGAGTGATAGTCTCCCCCTCCATCTTTTGTATAGTATGCTCTCAAGACACCTGTGCCTCCATCATGTATCACTACTATATATCCCTTGTGAAATGGTATGTGTGACTTCATGAATCTCCCGACATTGTTTATCTCCACTTGAGACACCTCTCTATACATGTTTTACAACGCCTCTAGAGACGCTTTATCTATATTTATAGATGCTATAGATGCTATAATGGCCGATGCCATGTTTATGAAAAGCATTATATAGATCGGTATTGGGTAGGTGTCTCCGTTGTCGAGATCGACTGGGAGTCCTGATAACCAGCCCATCTCCCCAATGATTATCATTAGCCCTATGAAGATTGATACAATGCTTATGGCGGCGTATCTATAGAGCTTCTCAACTCTCGACATCTTTATATATGAATATGCCTCCACCAGAGAGTAAAGGACCCAGAGTGTCAGTATCGCCCTCCCCGTGGATAGACCTAGTAGGAGGAATGCCCAGCCAAGTATAAGCACCACTATCCCGGTTAGTATATTGACCTTGGTAAACCTTCTGAGTAGGAGCCATCCCAATCCCCTTAGGGATACAGTAGCCCCATATGTGTATAGAGCCAATAGGGCGAAGATATAGGTGGCAATGAGGAGGTTGGTTAAGAAGCTTATTATGAAGCCTAGTGAGAGAAGTATCTTACCCAACCTCATCTTTATATCCATATTGCCTCTTCCATTCTAATTAATGCATCACCCCCGATATTTACAGTGGGTGGTAATTGGGAATCCTATTTCGAGCTCAATACCTAGGTGGAGGGGTATAGGTGGGGGCCTAGGATATACACTTCCTCATTCGACCTTGGTCTACAGCCCCTATACCCTATTTTACTATTTAGTAATTTACTATGAGGCAAAAAAATCCTTACAACTCTAGGTTTTTTGGGGCGCGTCTCATCAATTATATTGTTACGTCATCGATGTATGTTCTTGTGGGATCACCCCTCGTTATAAATGTGTTATTTATGTCTTACCTATCCCACCATGGCGACCCACTACCTATATCAGCCTCCCCCATCACCCAGAGCCGTGTGACCTGCTGGAGGCGCCCTAATCTCGATGATATCAGATTATATGGTTCCCTCGACCTTCCCAGGTCCCAGGCTTTTAGGGGGTATTTTGGGTGTTAGTATGGTTTACTCGAGTCTATTTTCATTACGGTGTTGTGATGGAGATTTATTTCATTAGGATATGTATTGAAGAGTCCCTTATAGTCTTTCAATAGCCCCCCCTAATGAAAGTCTCTACCGCAGGATCTCGCCTCTAGGTGAGATACCAGAGCCTCTCTATAGACTTAGGATTCTCTGGACTATATTGGTTGCCATCGCCCGGTGGTTATGTGGTTGAATGTTGTAGCGGGGATTCTCGTTTATAGGTGAAGCGTTGGATATCGATCCAGCTGCGGGTCGATACGCATCTGGACGATAATTTAATTATTGAGTTGGATATGATATTATAGCACTTGTTATGGTGCTAATGGCATGGTTAAGCGTGTTGCCATACTTGTGGTTATCGGGCTCCTCCTAGTGGGGTCCTTGGCCTTATACCTGGGGATGCAGAG
>Ga0256839_1000315_pt1 | contig 61722 bp, 52 predicted proteins | sample 354166metaG_FD_185968 | JGI IMG/M metagenome (GOLD analysis project Ga0256839, IMG submission 185968) | Hydrothermal vent microbial communities from Mid Atlantic Ridge, Atlantic Ocean - 354-166 | ecosystem: Environmental > Aquatic > Marine > Hydrothermal vents | place: Atlantic Ocean: Mid...
CAGCAGAAAGCAAAAGAAAAAACTTCTCCTTCCGGATATGGTCAGGGAGGCGATCGACTTTCAGAAGCCGGCATTGGAAGACAAGAAGATCCATGTTCGCACGGAAAATATAGAAGGGGTTTCGTTTGAATTTGATCCGGTTCAATTCGAAATCATTCTGAGGAATCTCTTAAGCAATGCGGTCAAGTTTACGCCCAACGGTGGAGAAATTATAATCAGAGCGAGGGAAGAGAATAATGAACTGCTGGTGGAAGTAAGTGACAGTGGCGTGGGAATTCCCGGGGAATTACAGAAAAAACTCTTTGATACCCGCCACATGTTTACCTCGAGAGGTACGCTGAATGAAAAAGGGGCGGGACTGGGGCTTTCCCTCGCCTATTATTTTGCCGTCAGCAACGGAGCCCGGCTGAGCGTGGAAAGCCGTGAGGGAGAAGGGAGCACCTTCCGCATTCACATTCCAAAGCACAGCCACTAAAAAAAAGAGCCGGACCTCTACCGATCCGGCTCCCGCTTTCTCAATGACTGGTTTTAATGAACAATGCTGATCTTCCTCACTATCGATTGATCTTTGTTGCGTATCCGGATGAAGTAGTTTCCGGCAGCCAGGTGAGACAGATTGATCACGCTCAGACCGCTTTCGTGGCGAACTTCTCTGAGAAGCACGCGCCCGTTCTCATCCACAATTTCCACATCAAATTTATCCACCATCAGCTCATCCACATCCAAATAAAGCACCCCTGAACCGGGGTTCGGATAAATGCTGATATTCCCGGCCAGGTGACTTTCTTCTATACCCACACAGGCTTCCACAACTACCATAATGCTGTCCGCAGCCTCGCATCCGTCTTTGCTTCCCGTTACGCTGATGACCGTACTGTTTGACAAGGTCAGGGTAATAGCCGCGCTCTGATCGCCCGTGCTCCAGAGGTAGGAATCGGCTCCGCTTGCATTTAAATCAAAAGGTTTGTCCATACAAACCGTGATGGAGTCCCCTTCCTGAATTTGAGTGGCCGGCAGCGCTTTTACATTCACCGTCACCTGCAGGGTGTCCTCGCAGGCACCGTCCGTAATGGTGACCATGTACTGTGTGGTACTCACCGGGGCCACATTGATGCCGGGCGTGTTTTCACCGTTGCTCCACTTATAGACTGTGCCACCGCTGGCCGTCAGTTGTACCGATTCTCCCTCACAGATCGTCTGATCCGATGAAATGCCTGAACTCTGATCGTCCGTCAGGCCGATGATCACCGTATCTACATCGCTGCACTGATTGGCATCGGTCGTGGTCACGTAGTAAGTGCCGGCAGACAGGGAATTTTGTGAAGAGCCGCTTTGACCGTTTGACCATTGATAGCTATATGGAGCCATGCCTCCGCTGGCCGATACCGAAGCCCGCCCGTCATTGTTGTCGCAGGTGGCATTGCCATCGGCTTGTGCCACAGCCTGCACCGGGGGCAACTGTGATACTTCTACGCTTGCCGTTTTCGTGCAGCCGTTGGCATCCGTAATGGTAACCGAATAATTTCCGCTGGCCAGGGCACTGGCTGTCTGTCCTGTTTGCCCGTTTGACCACATGTAGCTGTAAGCTTGGGTACCACCGCTCACATCGGCTGTGGCCGTACCGTCATTGTCAAAACAACTCGACCGGCTACTGCTCATCGTTATTTTCAGGGAGTCGGGCTGAGAAACCGTGACCGATATCTGATCCGTACAGCCCTTGCTGTCTGTCACCGTCACCACATATCCGCCTGCCGGCAATCCCGTCTGAGAGGCTCCGCTGCCGCCCCCCGGCCAGGCATAGCTGTAAGGCGGAGTGCCCTCGCTGGCACTGACGCTGGCACTTCCATCCGAAAGACCATAGCACGACACATTTTGAACACTTTGCAAAGAGGCTACCGGCCCGCTGGCCGAGCCCACATAGGCCAGGTCATAGTCAGAGCAACCCTTGGAGTCAGTAATATAGAGGGGGTAGGTTCCCTCGGCCAGGTTGACCGCGGTCGGTGTCGTCTGATTATTGGCCTCACTACCCCATTGATAGGTATATGGTGCGCTTCCGCCCACTACTATGGCTGTGGCCTGCCCGTTGGCCAGACCGCAGGCCGAGGGTTCCACAGCAAATGAGTCAATGCTCGGGAAACTGTTGACCTCCACGAGTTGCAGCGCCACGGTGTCATCCGTTGCACGGCAGGAGCCTGTAGCCCGGAGCAACACACTATGCACTCCCACCGTATCATAGGCCACCACAGGCTTTTGAGCCATTGATCGATAGGGAGTACCACCGGGAAATAGCCATTCAAAGTTTTGCGCATTGGTGCTGCTGCCCGCGTCAAAGGTGACGGTATTTCCTACGCAGAGAGACGTGTCGCTTACGGAAAAGCTGGCTACGGGAATATCCGTGGCCACATAGGGCGAGATAAACATGGCAATGTCAATGTTCCATGCGCTGTCATTGGACATGGAGAACCAGCGGCCATCGGCCCATTGCTCCCACGATTGGTCGGGCGGGCTTTGCCCGTTTAAGTTTGACACCAGGCCCAAGGTATCCTGCGGTGTAAAATTATTCATGGTGATGCCGAAGTAGAACTTGCCGTCAGCCGGAATTTTTACGGCTTGCGAGAAAAAGAGCTGGGGAAGAAAGCCCGCATTCACGATGCTGGTGATCACTGCCAGGTCAACCCGCAGAGAGTCGAGCACATTGCCGGGTCGTCCGCCCGGGCCCGCTGCATCCCAAACATTGAAAGTGACCGTGGCATTGGAATTGGCATCTTTATGCGCTTTGGCAAAGAAAAAGAGCCCTCCTGTGATATAGCGGAAAGGAAGGGTGTTTTCGAAGAACATGGCTTTTGAGCGGTCGGCAAATTCGTTCCAGCCGCAGATGCTGTAGTTCTGTGCCGTGATATAATGAACGAGATTGCCCGGAGGAAAGAAGTTTAAGGTATCACAGCCCGTAGCCTCCGTCACCGTAATATATCCCTGCTTTACCTCCGAATCGCTTCCGTGGGCATTGCTGGCCACCAGGGTGACGGGGTAAGTTCCCGGAATCTGGTAATTGATCACGGGATTCTGTAAAGTGGAAGAAGAAGGGCTGCCCCCCGGAAAAGTCCACTGCCACTGGGTGGGATTGCTGCTGCTTAAATCGGTGAACACGACATTGCCACCGGCAAAAACATTGGTAGGCGAAGCTTCGAAATCAGCCACTGGCGGTACATTCGGATTGCAGACCACCGAGTTTTTCAGTTCTTTTCTTCGCGGTGAATTGTTTAATACGGTTCGCATGCGCGTTTTCTGATCAGCCGTAAAAAGGTTTTGGCAGTTGTCGTTGCTGTAATCCAGATAGTTCTGTACCATATCCGTACTGCCGCAGCTCACTTCACTCGTTGGGCACCCATAATTAGGCGCATCCGATTCGGGCGTATCGTTGCAATAATCATCGATGCCGCAAGGTCCATCGCCCCAGACATGGCGAAGGCCCAGCCAGTGGCCCACTTCGTGGGTTGCCGTACGGCCCAGGTCATATGGTGGTGTCAACTGAGGGAAACTGCCCCGTCCGAATGCATTGTATGTGACCACCACCCCATCGGTTGAGGCACTGCCACCAATGGCCGGCAATCCGCTCAGGCCCGACTGATCGGGAAACTGAGCATAGCCGAGAATGCTGCCTCCGATGTGAAGTACCCAAATGTTCAGGTATTGGGTAGGGTCCCAATAGGTGGAAGGCTTAATGGTGCTGTTGATATAATTGACGGTATAGGGCGGTGCATTGAATCCGGCACTGTTGCGGTCTATCCGGTCGATCCCTGCTTCGGGGAGCACATTGCCGTTTTCATCGACAGTGGCCAGGCAAAACTCCACTTGAATATCGGCAGCAACGGGCTTGAAAGCGCCCGGTGTATTTACCGTGTCGGCATTCAAGCGTCTGAAATCTTCATTCAGCACGTCTATCTGCGACTGCACCTGGGCCGCACTGATGTTGCTGCCGGTTCCCACACTCTCGCCATTGTGTACAATATGCACGATAACGGGAAGCGTAATGATTCCGCCTGATGCCCCCGATTCCTGCGCGATCCGGTTTTGCAGCCAGGCTTCAAATTCTTCCAGCGATGGGAGATTCGTGTTCTCCTGCCTCCGCAGGGCCTCGGCTTCCATCGTGGCGCAGGTACGGTGCGGAGGCACATCAGGCGTAAGTGCCGGAGCAGGCGTTCGTGAGGGACCCTGCTTAATTATAAAGTTCATCATTTCGGGACCGGCTTCCTGTGTGAAAGCGGAAAATGACAAGAAGACAAGAACGAGGAGTGCGAGTAGCTTTTTCATGGCTTTCAATTGTATTAATTTGCTATATGTAAATCTATTCATTAAAAATCAATTTCAAGACCTGAACCAACACATTGCCCGGCTTTGGCAGGAAATTGCTTTTTCAGCGTCTGGCACAGCGGACACAGCGGGTACTCTCGGGCATAATCATCAGGCGACCCAGCGGAATTTCACCCTTGCAGCTTATACAAAGGCCAAAGTCCGGAGCCTCTACCCTCGATGCCGCTTCTTTCAGTTTTCTCAGCCTTTCTTCGGCTTCGCGCAGTGCGGCTTCAAAAACAGCTTTGTTGTTGATCGCTTCCATCCTCGAAATGCGCCCGATGGCATTTTCCGGGGAAACAGGTCGGGTCAATTCACGGTAATCAGCGATTTTCAAGGTCATCTCCCTGATCTTCTCCTCAATCTTCTTTCCGATTCTTTTCCTGTCCTCTTTATTCATCTTCTGCTTTCAGAGCTATTTAGCAACCCGGATATGAAAATAAGTTATCAATGGATAATTTACCGTAAAAAAGCGCGGACTCTGCTGTATTTTTACATTATGAAGAGGCTCATCTTATTATTGGGATTGCTTGCTGTTATGGCAGGTGCCTGTGCTCCTTCCCGATATGTAAGACCCCTGGAAAAGGGACAATGGGCTGCGCAGGGACACTTCGGGGGGCCTTTGTTCAGCAATCTGGGCTATACCATCCCGGTGCCGCTCACGAGTGCCGGTGTGGGCTATGGCCTCGATGAGGACATCACGCTTTTTGCCGACTTGCAAATCACCGAGCTTGCCTTTGGAGTGATACAGCTCAATGCGGGAGGCAACTACTATCTCAGCCGGCCCGAGGGATACCGCCCCGGTATCACCGGCACACTGATACTCAATGCAGCCGTCAGCACCTGGGATGGCCGGGCCAAGCTCTGGCCTCAGCTGGATGTCAATGCGCGCTGGGCGTACGGCCAAAATGACAATCAGATTTATCTGGGCCTCTCCAATTTCTTTGAGCCCGCAAGGTATCGTACACAAGGCGAAGCTCAGCCTGCGCATTGGCTGCCTTCGATTTTTGCAGGACATGTCTTCAGCGGAAAATCGTGGGACCTCAGCCTCGAAGGCAAGTGGATCGCACCGAATCAAAGCAATGAATGGAGCGTGGTCGACTACGTCAGTGCCGCCCAACGCGGTAGCTTCGGACTTTATCTGGGTATTGCCAAAAGATTTTGAAAATGAAAAGCCGGTATTTTATCCTCCTTGCCTTTCTCTCTCTCTTTTTCACGGCCTGTTTTCGCCTCGACAGTTTCCTTTACGAGCCGGAAGTTGTTGATGCTTATCTGCTTGATCAATACACGGGCCCGCAAGAAATGAAAGACGAACTTGCCTTCATCCGAGTGCCGGATTCACTCATTTACCAATTTTCCATCCCCTCGGCCAACGGCAAGCAGATCTACGGCATCTATATCGGCAACCGGGACGAGATGAACCAAGATACCGTCATACTCTATTGCCACGGCAACAGCGGGAACAATGAAAATTACTGGCCCCGCAGCAAACTTTTGTGGTATGCCATGCAAAAACACGGCATACGCGGGGGCGTACTGCTCTTTGACTATCAGGGCTTCGGTGCCTCGGAAGGGGAGGCACACGAAGAGAGCCTCTATGAAGACACCTATGCCATGTATCAGTGGCTGCTCGATGGCGGAGCCGACCCCGGCAAAATGATCCTCTACGGATATTCACTCGGATCAGCCCCTGCCACCCGGCTATGCTACGAACACAAAGACGGCTTTGATATGGAAGTGGCCAAACTGATTCTGGAATCGCCCTTTGCATCGGCAGAGGTCTTCGTGCAGGATGCCACCCTGCTCGCCATCCCCGGTTCCTTTATGGTAAACCTTCAAATCAACAATGCCGAAGAAATAAAAGAAGTCACGCAGCCTTTTCTGTGGATTCACGGAATAGACGACCACTATATCCCCATGAAAACCCATGGGCAGGTAGTCTACGACAACTATCAGGGAGACAAAAAGGAATCACTGCTCGTGCCGGGTGCACGCCATTCGGATGTGCCCGCAGTGTACGGTATTGAAAAGTATGCCGACTTTATCACAGAATTCATACGCTATTTTTAATAAAAACGATTTAAAACCAAGTACCATGAAAAGAATTGCCATTTTATTGATTGCCTTGTTGCCCATATTGGCCTGCAATAATTCTGCTGAAAAGGAATCAAGTACAGAACACGAAGGAGAGGAAATGCATGAAGACCACAATGAAACGGGCATGCAGGAGACGGAAGAAGGGGAAGAAAGTGCGTCCCTGCCGTCAACGGGAAATTTTGGAGCCGATATCACAGCGGACGGGGCGATCACCCCTGCCGAGATGATGGCCATGCTGGCCGATAAAGACAGTGTGGAAGTGAAAGTGAAAGGAATAGCGGAAGCCGTTTGCCAGCGCAAAGGATGCTGGATGACCATGCCTGTCGGTGACGGGGAGATGCGCATTACCTTTCGCGATTACGGATTCTTTGTGCCGAAAGATGCCAGTGGCAAAGAGGTGATCATACAGGGCATTGCCAAAAAAGAAGTAACCGGTGTGGAAGAGCTTCGACATTATGCCGAAGATGCAGGAGAAAGTGACGAGGCCATAGCGGCCATCACGGAGCCGGAAGAAAATATTGTCTTTGTAGCAGACGGAGTGATCATCCGGGAACCGGAGCAATAATATTTTTCAATCAGCTATTGGCTTTTCAGATTACTCCTCTTATCTTTGCAGCCGTCTTATCCGAAAAGGATAGCGAGTCAGTAGCTCAGCTGGTAGAGCAACGCCCTTTTAAGGCGTGGGTCCAGGGTTCGAATCCCTGCTGACTCACCAAAAACCCTTCTCCTGTGAACAGGTGGGAGGGTTTTTCATTTTAAGAAATGCCTTTTGATTGGCATATCAAAGAAGATTGATTACTTTTGCACCGCAAAAAAGATCAGTACGCCCAAGTGCTGAAACTGGTAGACAGGCATGGTTGAGGGCCATGTGTCCTTTAGGACGTGCGGGTTCGAGTCCCGCCTTGGGCACCAAAGCCTCGCTTTGCGGGGCTTTCTCATTTTGAGAGATGATATTTTAAATTAAATTCGCCTTCAACCCCCTAATTAATCACCGGAAATGATCGCCATCCTTGCTCCTACGAAAACAATGGATTTTGCCCCCGGCACCCTGCCCGATGAGCATACCCGCCCCCGTTTTGAGGAACAGGCGTGCAAGATTATAGAAGTCTTGCGCAGCTACGACAAGCCGGGCCTTTCGGATTTAATGGACATCAGCGAGCAGCTGGCTGATCTGACACACCAACGCATCCGGAATTTTCAAAAAGAGCCGGGACGAAAAAACAGCCGCCAGGCCCTCTTTGCCTACAAGGGGGATGTTTACGCCAATATGCAGGTCGACAGTTATACGCACGATGAACTCCTCTTCGCGCAGGAACATATCCGTATTCTTTCCGGCCTCTACGGCATTCTTCGCCCGCTCGATCTTATCCAGCCCTACCGCCTCGAAATGCAAACACCGCTTTCGGTTGACAAACACAAAGACCTTTACAAATTCTGGGGCGAGCAGCTAAGCAATGCACTTCTCGAAGATATCCGCGGACAGCAAACCCCGATGATTATCAATCTCACATCCAACGAATACCTGAAAGCCCTCCCCGGCAAGGATATTAAAAAAAGCCTCATCCACATCGATTTCAAAGAATTCAGAGACGGACAATATAAAACGATCGCCATCTACTCGAAAAAAGCGCGGGGCCTGATGGCCGACTTTATCGTCCGCAACAAGATCGACCGCCCCGAAGACCTGAAAGCTTTTGATACCGAGCAATACCATTTCAACGAGCGCTTGTCGGAAGAGAAGACTTTCGTATTCACCCGGTAAGTCTTCCTGACGACATTTTAGCATCAGACAGGCGCCCCGGAGCGGCTCTTTTGACAATTTTGCACGAAATTGCAACGTGCATCGTTCATAGCGATAAACTCACACAATTATGAAGTTACTTTTTATAGGCATGCTATCGGCATTTTTTATTTCCTGTGCCAACGGGCAATCCGGCAAGGCGGATGAAAGCAATTCTCAGGAAATCACTGTTCCGGACGAGCACTTCGACCCGGCAGCAGTCGATACGGCCACCCTGGCCGGGGGCTGTTTCTGGTGCATGGAAGGTGCTTTTCAGCAAATTAAAGGGATCAAAGCGGTGATCAGCGGCTACTCGGGCGGCAAGGAACCCAACCCGGGCTACCGCCAGGTAGGCAGCGGAGAGACCGGCCATGCCGAGAGCATCCAGATTTATTACGACCCGCAGGAAATCTCCTACGAAACCCTGCTCGACATCTTCTTTGTGGCACACGACCCCACCCAGCTCAATCGCCAGGGGCCGGATGTAGGTCCGCAATACCGCTCGGCTGTTTTTTATCACAACGAGAAACAAAAAAAGGCCGCTGAAGAAAAAATTCTGCAACTCCAGGGAGCCGCTTTTGCCGAAAAGATTGTGACGGAACTCAGCCCCTACCAAGGTTTCTGGCCGGCAGAAGACTATCATCAGAATTACGAAATGCTGCACCCCGAGAACCCCTATGTTCAAAAAGTATCCCGCCCGAGAATCGAAAAAGTCAGGGAAAGTTTTCCGGAGCTTTTGAAAGACACTAAGAAGTAAGCGAAAAGGGAATCACTTCAATCGGGCGAAATAAGTATCTTTCGGGAGAAAGAAAAAAAGACGCATTAAATGAATTCCTCCCGATGAAAATATCCGTTTACCGCATGCCCCGGGCGGGCAATATTCATAAGCTTGCCCTCCGCTCCGAGGAACTGCCCGAACCGGCAGCCGATGAGGTTCAGATAGAAGTAAAAGCCGTGGGGCTCAATTTTGCCGATATCTTTGCCATGCAGGGGCTCTACAGCGCCACCCCCGAAGGCTCTTTCATTCCGGGACTCGAGTTCTCCGGAGTCATTGTCAAAACGGGGGAGAAAGTAAAAGACCGCAAAGTGGGTGAAAGGGTGATGGGAGCCACACGTTTCGGGGGCTATGTCAACTACATCAACCATCATCACCTCTATGTGCAGCCCATCCCCGAAGACTGGTCCTTCGAAGAAGGGGCCGCGTTTTTGGTACAGGGCCTGACGGCCTACTACGCACTCATAAAACTGGGCGACATTAAGCCGGGAATGAATATCCTCATTCACAGCGCGGCCGGAGGTGTGGGCATACTGGCCAACCGTATCGCCAAAAAAATGGGGGCTTATACCATCGGCACCGTAGGGCGGCCCGGGAAGCTTGAATATCTCAAGAATAATGAATCCTATGACCGGATCATTGTGCGCGGAAAAAACTTCGGGGAGCAACTGGAAGAGGCACTGGGCGAGCGGGAATTGAATCTGATCATGGAATGTATCGGAGGCGATGTGCTGAAGGCCGGCTGGGATCGTCTGGCACCCATGGGGCGGATGATTGCTTACGGTTCGGCAAGCTTCACTTCGCACAGTGCACGTCCCGATAAAATCAAACTGCTGATAAAATACCTCAAAAGGCCGCGCATCGATCCGCTCCGCCTGCCTTCCGAGAACAAATCGCTCATGGGCTTCAATCTCATCTGGCTCTACGACCGGGTAGAACTGATGCGGGAAATGCTGCAGGGGCTGATGGACTTAAAGATCGGAGCCCAGCACGTAGGGCATGTCTTCGAATGGGAGCAGATGCATGAAGCCATCCGGCAGTTTCAGCTCGGCCGCACAACAGGAAAGGTCGTTGTAAAAACAGATTTACATTAATCCCGCATTCAAAATACGGCCCGCAAAGCAGCGATTAGCTTTCGCTTTTTCATATCCGGCCTGTCCATACTATATTTGACACAAAGAAACGGCTATGCGCAAACTTATTTTGTTTTCGGCTTCGAGCATCGATTTCTATATTGCCCGCAAAGACGGATCCATCGACTGGCTCTTCTCGGACGGCAACGACTATGGCTTCCAGTCGTTTTATACCCAGATCGACAGCATCCTGGTCGGGCACAATACCTTCAAAGAAGCTCTTGAGCTGGATAAAAACTTCCCCGACCCCAAACGCAGTTATTACGTTTTCAGCAGAAAGAAAGAATCTTCGGACTGGAAAAATGTCAATTTCATTCGCTATGACATTGCCGAGTTTGTAGAAAAAATGAAAAACCTGCCCGGAAAAAACATCTGGCTGATGGGCGGTGCCCAGATCAATGAATTGCTCTACAATGCCGGGCTGATTGATGAAATCATACTCTCGATACATCCCATCATCCTCGGGCAGGGCATTCCCCTGCTTGGGAAAAACGCCCATGAAGAGCAGTTTGAGGTGAAGCAGGTACATAGCTACGACAGCGGCCTGATTCAGATTACCTATCGCAAGGGCCTGCGATGAGGACTGCCCTTCTGCTCGGCCCTACCGGGTTGACCGGCCGGGCTTTGCTTCTTCAACTTCTCAATGATCCGGATTTTAATATTGTCAGGGTCTTTCACCGCAGACCCGGTGGGGTGCGGCACCCGAAATTAAATGAAGAGATCATCGATTTTGATAAACTTTCGGAGTGGAAATCCGGGCTCCGTGGCGATATTCTCTTCTCGGCCCTGGGTACTACCCTGAAAAATGCCGGAAGCAAGGATGCGCAATACCGTGTCGACTTCCGTTATCAATATGAATGTGCCCGGGCTGCTGCTGCCAACGGTGTAAATACTTATGTGCTCATCAGTGCCCGCATGGCCGATTCCTCATCGCAGATCTTCTACTCCCGTATGAAAGGAGAGCTCGAAGATGCCGTAAAAGAACTTCCCTTCGGAAGAATTCTCATTTTCCGTCCGGGACTGCTGCACGGACCACGGGCTGAGAAACGAAAAATGGAAGGTCTTTTTGCCCGGCTTTCCAAAGGAATAAGTCTCCTGCCGGGCCTTCGTCATTGGAAGGCTCTGAGCGGTGAAGAGCTCGCAAGAGCCCTGATTGCTGCCGCAAAAAAGCCTCCGCAAATGGAAAAGACCGAAATCTATGAGGCCCGCGATATTTATCGCTTATTGAAGGCCTGAGAGAAGGAAAATCAGTGCTGCTCCGCGGAGATCAACTGCCTGATTTCGGGGCTTGCCTCCACCTGATAAATACGGGGAGGCCGGTTATTTATCGCAGCAATGACATATGTGGCCCCGCCACCGGCCCGCGGTATGGCAATCAGGTCTTTCAGATCTCCGGGTGCATAAAAGCCGGTCCCGGAAGGCAATCCGCTCTTCAGGCCATCCGGACGGCTGAAGAGTACCAGGCCGTTGCCGGCATCATAGCGGGGTGTTTCCACTTCAGCGCCATACATATTTCCGGCCATCATCAGATCGCGGATACCGTCAGCGTCCACATCGATGGCCAGCATGGCATTGAGCGGAGCCAGCTGTGCCAAAGGTGGGAATGGATGGGGAGAAGCGAAACCCTTGCCGGTATTTAGGAAATAAAGTGAACTGAAGTTATTGACCTCCCGGTGATAGGCGTTGGAAAGCTTTTCGCTTCCGAAAATATCTTCGATATCGGCCTCGGCAAAGGAGCGGTAACTCGGGAATTTCTCCTTTATGAAGGGCATCTGCTCTGATGAGCATTGCCGCCCTCTCAGGGGAACCAGCTCGCCCCGGTATGTGCTGCTCAATACAATGTCATTGCTTCCGTTGCCATCGAAGTCATCCGAAAAGATGTGCAGCGGCCGGTCTGCCTCCGGATGGAATTTGTTGTTTTCACCCAGGTTTCCCGCAAGGATATCCGGCAAACCATCGCCATTGATATCATGTATCAACAGGCTGTACCACCATCCACTCAGGGTTTGAAAAGGATATTTATTTTCAGCGCTTTTGAAATGCCCCCGGTCATTTATAAGCGCTGCAATAGGCATCCATTCCCCGCAAAGCAGCATGTCCTCATCACCGTCCCCGTCCAGATCGATCCAGGCAATGTCGTTGACCAGTCCGATGCCGTTCAGTTCCGGTGCAATTTCATCGCTTTTGTCCTGAAACCTTCCCTTGCCATCGTTGACGAGTATTACGCTGCGGGGTGCACGGGGATAGCGGCCGGGTATGTTTCTTCCGCCCACGACAAGGTCCGTGTCGCCATCGCCATCGATATCATGGGCCGATACGGCCAATCCGCTAATGGCCGGACCGGGAAGTGCCCGGCTTGCTTTCACAAAGTGCCCCCTGCCATCGTTCAGATAAAGGCGGTCGCGATAGCGCGGATCGCCTTCCGGAAATTCGTTTCCTCCGCTTACCACATAGAGATCCGGGTCATTGTCTCCGTCTGCATCGAAAAAAACGGATCGCATATCCTCCGATGCCCGGTCCGCCTTCCACGGGGCATTTTCGACTTCTTTGAAATGCCCGTTGCGCTGCTGCAGGTACAATGCCCCGGCCTGCCCCGCGGCACCGCCTATGAAGAAATCCGTCAATCCGTCTCCATTGACATCTGCGGCACTCAGAAAGGGGCCCAGTTTCGACTGACGGTGAGGCAGCAAAATTTCCCTCTCGAAATCGTCAAATTGGTTTTCGCGGTGTACAAAGTTGATTCCCAACGACTTGGCATTCAACTCCTTGACCGGAAATAATTTTGACGCTTTACGGCTGATGGTTTTTCTCGCCTCCGCAGCATGGATAAGATAGAGGGTGTCCGGCCCGGGGTCCACTACCGAAATCAGCGAGCCGTCAGGCCATATCACGCGAAAGCTGTCAATCTCCGGGGATTTCCCCAGCCCGAAGTGCAGCTTCTCACCCATGGCCGACTGATAGCCGCGGCTGCCTGTATTTTCGAGCGTTTGTTTCCCCAGTGGTCCGTAAAGTTCAATGCGGGCATTCATGTTTTTGGCGTTTCGTCCGCCCCCTTCAAAGAGGAATTGCACGAAATGATTGCCCCGCCCGCTGGCTGTGTTCTCATAGACAAAAGCAGGGTCATTGATGTTGTTGATTACCAAATCCAGATCACCATCATTATCCAGATCGGCATACGCTGCCCCATTGGAGAAAGTAGGCTCGCCCAGGCCCGCCTCCTCGCTGATATTGCGGAAGCGGAGCTCGCCATCGTTGCGATAGAGGATATTGGGAAGCTTTTCGCTCGGCATCTCCCGGTAGAGCTTTTCCTTTATTTCAGCCGGTATCCGGCCCCGGTATTTTCTTGCCGTTTCTTTCAGCTTGATTTGGAAATCGTTGTCCAGCGAATAGCGTACGTATCCGTTGCTGATAAAATAGTCTTTCCATCCATCGTTGTCAAAATCAGCAAAGAGGGCTGCCCAGCTCCAGTCTGTCTTTGCCACACCGGCACGCAGTGCGATATTGCTGAAGATCATCCGCTGCGGGTCTCCGGGGACGGGTCCTTCATTGAGCTGCAGGGAATTGAACATATACTGATACTGATAGCCGAGATATTCGACCATGGTTTTGAATCGCTCGTTGCTCATCGATGCCATCAGGGTTTTGCTGCGAATATGATCGGCAGCGGCCATGTCCACGACACCTATTTCCGGGTATCCGTCATTGTTGATATCGGCAATGTCTGCACCCATACCAAACCATGATATCTGCCCGGTCATCTTCTTCTGCATTTCGCTGAAAGTGCCGTCACCATTGTTTATGAAAAGGAAGTCGGGGACAGAGAAGTCGTTGGCCACATAAATATCTACCCGGCCGTCCAGATTGATATCGGCAGTGACCAGGCCCAGACCATAGCCATAGCGGAGGAGACCCGCCTGGCGGGTCACATCACTGAAATGGCCGTCACCGTCATTGCGATAAAGGCGCCCGCTTGCGGCTTCCATCTTCCGGGGGTCTTTCAGATCGTCAAATACTTTGTTCAGCGGTACAAAGAAATATTTCGATTCATTCATCACATAGAGGTCGAGGTCTCCGTCCCGGTCGTAGTCAAAAAAAGAGGCCTGGGTGGAGCGGTTTCCGTCATTCACCCCGTATTCTTTTGCCATCTCACGAAAAGTGCCGTCTTTTTGGTTGATATAGAGCAAATTTTCGCGTTTCCGGGCATCTCCTGCCGGCCCGGCCCGGCACACATAAATATCAAGCCATCCGTCATTGTTGACATCTGCCATCGTCACCCCGGTCGACCAATGATGCTTCTTAGTATTAATACCCGCCTTCCCGCTGATGTCTTCAAATTTCATCCCGCCTTTGTTCAGGTAAAGCCGGTCGGGCACCTGGTTGCCGGTAAAAAAGATGTCTTCGAGGCCGTCATTGTTGATATCCCCGATGGCCACCCCGCCCCCGTTGAAGAAGTATTGATAGGAGAGCACATTCGCTCTGGTATTCACATTTTCTTTCAGATCATTTCGAAAGCGAATGCCCGTTACAGACGGATCGAGCCTTACAAAAAGCGTTTCTTCGGCTTTTTTATCTGTCTTTTCATCCCCCTCGTTTTTCTCTTTGCAGGAGGAGAACAATACAATCAGTGAAAGCAGGATTGCGGCAAACTTTGGCATGCAGAAAAGTCATTTAATATCCGGAAAGTTTAAAAAACCAAAGTGTACTTGGGCAGGTAAATATAAATTTACATCATTTTGCCGAATAGGGAAGGCCGGCCGGCTTTGAAATAAAATGTATAATTTACAGATTCGACACTTCTTAAATCTTTGATTCATGTACCGCGAAATATCCGATGCCGCAGCATTTATTGCCAATAAGTTTTATCAATGGGGGCTCGACACCCTCGAGTTGCTTCCCAACCTGATCGTAGCCCTGCTGCTCATATTTCTTTTTGTATTGCTGGCCCGCATGGTAAGGAGAGGGGTGGCACGCCTGCTCACCCGCTTTATGCACAACGAAGCCGTGGTGAAGCTGGTGGCCAAGCTGAGCTATATCCTCGTTTTTGCCATCGGCATTTTGATATCTCTCGAAGTATTGCACCTCGAACGAACCGTCACCTCGTTGCTGGCCGGAATCGGAGTGATCGGGCTGGGACTCGGAATCGCATTTCAGGATTTGGCGGCCAACTTCATCAGCGGAGTAAGCATGGCCATGAAAAACCAGGTGAAAATCGGAGACCTTATCAAGACCGGTGAATTTTACGGTACCGTCACTTATGTGGGATTGCGCGAGACCATTATCCGCAGCATCAGCGGGCAGGATATAATCATTCCGAATAAAGAAATTTATCAAAACCCGATGATTCATTATACGGCCCGGCAGCAGAGGCGGATCGACCTTGCCATCGGGGTGTCGTACGGAGAAGACCTCGGACAGGTGGAAAAAATAACGCTGGAAGCCATTCGCGGGCTTGACTGTCTGCTCAAAGGAAAAGAAGTACGGCTCTACTTCACCGAATTTGCCTCCAGTTCTATTAACCTCGAAGTTCAGTACTGGATATCCTTTCGCACGCATGCCGAATATGTGTATGCCGTGAGCGAAGGCATCAAGGCAGTCAAAGCGGCCTATAACAAAAACGGGATCACCATTCCCTTCCCCATCCGTACGCTCGACTTCGGCATCAAAGGAGGCACACCTCTGGCCGAAGTTTTATCAAAATCTGCAGAAAAAGGGGAATAATAACCCGTGCAGCACAAGTATTTTCAGCGTACGCGTTTAGCCGCTTCTTCGCGAATCCCTGCGGCCACCCTCTCCATCTCCGCCTCACCGGCATATTTCTGCCGGGGCCAAAAGAAGCCTTTCAGGCCGTCTCCCCTCGTGCGGGGGACGATGTGCACGTGAAAATGAGGCACCCGCTGGCTGACTACATTGTTGTTGGCAATAAATATACCTTCGGCATGCATGGCCGCACGAACGGCCTCGGACAGCAAACGGATATTTCCGGCCAGCTCCTGCAGCCATTCATCCGGCACGTCCATCCAGGTAGAGATGTGCCGCCTCGGGATCAGCAAAACATGGCCGGGAAAAAGCGGGCGGTGGTCAAGAAAAGCCAGAAAATATTTGTCTTCAAAAACTTTATGGGCCTTTTCGAGGCCCCCGGCTATCGCGCAAAAAATACAGTTTTCCTTCTCCCTGCTTTTCATTTAAAAAGCAAATCTCTGTAAAATCCCGGTTTTTTCAACCGAGCTCTGAGGTCAATGTCTTCAAACATGGCGGAGATGGTGTTTCGCAGGGTCTCGCTTTTCGAAGCCCGGTTTACGACCAGATTGAAAAGCCAGGGGTAATTAACCAGTTGCTGCATTTTATAGCTGAGTTGAAGCTCGCGGCCCAGTTTTCTATAGACATTCTCATCATATTGTTGCATAAAATCCGCTTCAAAATGCCCGCTGCGAACAGCTTCCGCTGCCACCTTTGCGGCTTCCACCCCGCTGAGCATGGCATTGCCGATGCCTTCCCCCGTAAAAGGGTCAATCAATGCTGCCGCATCACCGGCCAGCAGGTAGGCCTCGCCCGATATCCTGCGTTTTTTTGAGCCGAGCGGCAGGCCATACCCATCGATCTTGCCGAGAAGTTCGGCCCGGGCAAATCGCTTCTTCAGATTCTTGTCTTCCTTTATCATCTGCATCATGCGCTCACGCAGATGGATCTTTTTTCTGCTCACCTTGTCGCTGCGCATGCCCACCCCCACATTGAAAAGCCCGCCCGGCAGAGGAAATATCCAGAAATAACCGGGCAGAAAAGAGCGGGAAAAATGCAATTCGATAAAATGGCCGGGATGGGCATATTCGACCCCTTTGAAATAGGCTCTGACCCCGGCACAATAATGCTTCTTCTCTTTCCGGATCCCGGCCTGCCGGGCAAATCGCGAATGGGCTCCATTGGCAAATATCAGCAGCCCGGCCTCTATGCACTGCCCGTCAGCCGAGCGTATCTCCCAGTTCCCGTTCCTTCGTTCAAAATGCTGTGCATCAAAGGCTTCCAGCACCTCCAGCCCTCTTTCCCGGGCTCTTTCGAGCATAAAATGATCAAAATCAAAGCGTTTGCTGATAAATCCCGGGGGGTGATGATCCCCCTTTTGATAATCCCTTTTGAAGGGGATTTCAAGGGCTTTGCCATTGGGAGCCACAAAGGTCACTCCCCAGGAAGCACATTGAATGGGGCTTTTCTCTAACCCGGAGAGGATTGAGGGGTCCAGTTTCCTGAGCAGCTCCACCACTTTGCCGCTGATGGCATCTCCGCATATCTTATCCCGCGGAAAGCGCGCCCGGTCAACAAGCAGGCTTTCCACACCCTCTTTCTTAAGCTGCAGCCCTGCGGCTATGCCTGCCGGACCCGCTCCCACTATCAATACCTTTACTTTTCTCATTCGGCTCAAAGCTCCCAACTAAGACGCAGAAAAGAAGACAATCCGCCCAGATTATTTGCAAAAAGAGGACTCAGGAGGTGCTCGCTTCCAAAGAAGAGGTATACTTTTTCCCCGAATTTCTTTCGCAGGCCCATGCCCAGATTGGGCGCACCCGCACCGCCATAGTACAGAGCAGCCCAATAATGCATGCCGGCCGCCTTGTCCTCATAGCCCACTGCGGCATGGAAAAGAGGAAGCGGGTAGGACAAATAGCGGTAGCGCAGCCCAAAATTCATATCCCAGGCCCCCAGTTTGCGCTGTGCAAAAAGGGAAAAAAGAGCGGGAGAACTCATCCGGAAGCCTGTATTTTCCGTTTTCACATCCAGTCCGGAAAGAAGAGAGTCCTTTTCAAAAGAAAAGGAAAAAGACCCGCCATTAGCGAATACCTCAGCGATATCCGCCCCTTCATAATATTTGCTTGCATGCCGGCTCAGGTATATGGCCTTCTCCGATGCCAGCAGAATGCCGAAATCGCTTAGCGAGGCCTGCCATTCCCAGCCTTTCCAGTTGATCGAAAAGTCAAAGGAAGCGGTAAAACCCCATCCGTCCGTGCCGAATTGTGCATTGTTGCTCGTATCGGAAAAGTAAATATCCAATTCGGTGTCGAGGAGGGTTTCATTTGAGAAGGGAGTGGTTTTTACCTGCCCTTCCGGAAAGTCGAGCATCCAAAAACGATTGATTTGCATGACCGAAGCGCCATACTTTATCGACCAGGGCAGGCGTGCATCTCTGCTTCCCCGCTCAAGCCAGACAGCGATGCGATTGCCTGCGTAAAAGTAGCCCGCAGCGGGGCCAAATGCTTCGCCACTGCTTTCGGGAGCGGCATTGCCGTAGAAAACAAGTGTAAACAATTCGGGGGGGAAGCGAAGTGCGGCACGATGTTCCCGCGCAATGGCGAGCCCCATTCTCCGGTAAGCCGCCCCCCGTGAGCGCATCATCGAAGTCCATGAAGCGCCATATGAAGATTGAAAAAAGAGATTGTTTTGCCTCCCCAGCACCCTGTTTGCCCGGTCTTTGAGCGATGGGTCAATGCTGCCTCCAAAAATAAATTTGTTCAAAAACGCTTGAGGCAGACGATTGGCTTCGACCCGGTAGTCGCCCCATGTGCTGACATAAGCCGAGTCGAATGCCGGCACGGCAGCCAGGGAGCGGTAAAGCGGGTAGCCATTTTGGGCTGAAAGCAGCGAAGAGCATGTGATCAGAAAAAGAAGAAATACTCTATTCATTGCTAAAACGGTAATTTATCGTAAGGCCCATCTTTACATCTATGGAATATGTGTCGTAGATGCGAACATGGCTTCCGCAATTTGCCGGCAGATCGCTTGTATTCAACCAGCTCTTAAAGATCAGTTCATCGGCTGTTTTAAGATTCTCAAATTGTGATGCCCCGATCTCGCTCACGAGTTCGATAACTTCTTTCTTGCCGGCCCGGCAAGTCTGCTCATCAATGGCAGCCGCCCTGATCTGCCGCCTCCGGTCAAAGAGGGAATCGATGAGCACGCCCCCCCGGTAGATATATGCCTGCACTGCGGCCGTGAGCGGAAAGCCATTGCCAATCCGGCTGCTGATTTGCACGGATTCTACATTTGCCAGTTCTTCATCTGACGGGAAGTTGAAATTGAGATTTCCTGAAAGGCGAAGGCCTCTTGCGATGCCTGACAACGGCATTTCGAGGTCGGCATATACCTTAAAAGTGGAGCCGTAAGAAGCAAAATCCTGGTATAAAAGGCGGTTTCCGTCCGGATTGATGTCCACCTCCAGATCCATGTCAAGATATCGCGGCAGACTTTCGATCATTTCCTTCACATTTGAGTTTTGCTCATTGAGTGCAAAGGAAGACTCCCCCCTGCGAAAGGGATTCTTAAAAGCCCGCGGGATATCCTGAGGCGTTCCTATTATCGGGGCCTGAAGCTCGACAAAATCACCGGCCACCGATTGCGTTCTGATCCGCTTCACAAGAATGCGGCTGTCTGCCCCTACTTCATTTTCAATACGAATGTTCAATGCCACCCCTTCCAGGTCGAGCGTGCCTCCTTCCAGGTATTTAAAAATATTCAACTCGCGATTTTCAATATTGTAGCTGATATGCTGCTGCCCGAAATAGCCCTCCACATAATCGGGGACAATGTCTTTAAGTCCGTAGAGTATTGAAACACTGTCAAGCAGGGAGATGTAAATCAATTTTCCCGTGCTGTCAATCCTGACGGCCAGCTCGTTGTAGAAAGTGTTCACCCGGTTATATGCCTTTCCCCTGAGATCAATGCTGTAACCGTCAAGGGGAATCTCCACATCAATGTTGGAAGCAGAGGTTGCGGTTCCCGGAGCTACAACAGCCAACTCATTGAGTTGAACACCATCAGGATCATTGGCATTGGGGATGCGGTAGTTGATATAGAGGCTGTCGTTGATGGTATTGAAAGCTGTTATTATCAGTTTTCCGCTTCGTATGGCCATGAAGGTAAACTCGGGGCCGTTCATATTGTAGACAATCTCCTTGGCCACATTTACCAGATTCTGAGCCGGGAAAACCGCTTCGGCCGCATTCAATTCCAGATCGCGTACCGTCATGGTGAGTTCGAGGGCATCGGAAGTGTCGATAGGTACAGGAACATTGCTGCTGCCGGGCGAGCTGATGTTGTTTATATCGACCAGAATCCGGCCTTCCAGTTTCTTGCCGCTGAGGTCATAGCTCAGCAAGATGCTTTCTCCCGGATTGATGCGGCTGACCTGGTCAGAAACGATGACGACTCCGTCACCGGCATTTTTCATACTGAAATCCAAGTTGGTAATCGGAACGGGCAGGCCGTTTTTTATCTGCAGGTCCATCCATCCGCTGCGCACATCGGCTGTCTTGAAGAGCTCGGTGGCATCCACGGGCAGATCGGTGGCACTCAGGCTGTTGAATGGCGGAATGGGAGCCGTATTGCCATGCAGTGCTATGATGAGCGCCCCGGTTCCCGATTGGTCGGAACGTGCAATAGCCCCCAGGGTGATGGGATAATACATGGTACGGTTGGGAATACGAAGGGAGTCAAGAGAGACTTTTTCGCGCAAGACCGTATCCGGCACTTTGAAGTAGTCCCTTGCCAGATGTAAGGCAAAGAGCTCATCAGAAAGAACCAGCCAGACCGAGCTGTCGGCCCGGGTCTGTCGTACACTGTCAGGCACGATATCGCTGACAAGCAACTCTCCCCGGGCCAGGGGCAGTGCGATCTCCGAGTTCCAGCTCACTTTCTTCCCGCAGGAAGAGAGCGACAGCAGAAACGGCAGGAAAAGCATTGGGAGAATGGCACGTTTTACTTGCTGCATCCTTCAAAAATAATAAAGCATAAGCTGGCAATTGTCAAATGAATGTTTGCAAGTACCGTGCAACTTCCGGCAGCGGCCATCGTGCCCGCTGCACAGCATTGCAATAGCGTATCAGTAATTAAGAATCTTCCGCCCCGGGACACTGCAATGCCCCGGTCAAACGTGAAGCGTCTCCTGCCCCGGCTCCCAGTTACATGGCACCAGTTCGCCAGTCTGCAGGGCCTCCAGCACACGAATTACTTCATTTACATTTCGGCCTACATTCAAATCATTTACAGAGACCCAGCGGATGATCCCTTCGGGGTCTACGATAAAGGTGGCACGATAAGCCACTTTTTCATCTTTATTAAGAATTCCGAGGTCTTCAGCCAAAGATTTGCTGGTATCGGCAATCATCGGAAACTGGAGGTCGCGAAGATCGGGATGATCGTTTCGCCATGCCAGGTGTACAAATTCCGAATCTGTGGAAGCTCCCAGAAGTTGTGTATTCCGGCTTGCAAAGGCTTCGTACTGGCGGTTGAATTCGGCAATTTCCGTAGGACAAACAAAAGTGAAATCCTTGGGCCACCAAAAGATGACCATCCACTGGCCATTCCGGATATGCTCTTCGCTGTCGACCGTTGCAAATTCTTTCCCTGCTTCTATCGAAACGGTGGCTTTCTTGCTGAACGAAGGGAATTTCTCTCCCACTTGTAACATGCGCTTGCATTGATTCATTTCTGCATTCATAATCATATTTTTTTTTGCCTGCAAAAGTAAATACACTTCTATTTTTTTATGCAAAAAGAAGATGAATTCTTTGCTGAGGAGCTACTTTAACCCCAATCAGAGAATAGACCTTTGGCTTTTAAAGTATTCTTACTTTTGCAAGCATCATTTCTGATTGATTTGGCATGCTTTTCAACTCATTTGAGTATTTTCTTTTTCTGCCTCTGGTTGCAGTGCTGTACTATCTGCTGCCCCAGCGCTATCGATGGGCCCTGCTCCTGCCTGCGAGCTACTTTTTCTATATGTACTGGCGCCCCGAATACGGTCTGCTTCTGCTCATCTCAACCGCCATCGACTACTGGGCCGCCATAGGCATGGCCAAAAAGCCCGGCAAAAAGGCCAGGCGGCCCTACCTCTGGCTTAGCCTGATCGCCAATCTTTCCCTCCTGATTTCTTTCAAGTATCTCGGCTTTATCAACGAGAGCATTCGTGAAATCTTTTCTGTTTTTGATTTTGGCAGCACCCCTTCGCAGTTCGATATCCTCTTGCCGGTAGGCATTTCTTTTTATACTTTTCAAACACTGAGCTATACCATTGATGTGTACCGGGGGCGAAGGCCGCCCGAAAAACATTTTGGCATATTTGCGCTTTACGTGTCCTTCTTCCCACAGTTGGTAGCCGGCCCCATCGAAAGGAGTACGACTCTCCTGCCCCAATTTCACCGCAAGGTACATTTTGATATCAACCGCATTCTGAACGGGAGCAAATTGTTTGCCTACGGGCTTTTCAAGAAAATCATTCTGGCCGACACCCTTTCCATTTATGTGTACCAGATCTTCAAAAATCCGGGCTTGTATGACAGTCCCACCCTGGCCCTTGGTGTGGCCGCTTTCGGTTATCAGCTCTACCTTGATTTTTCGGCTTATACGGACATGGCCATCGGCTCGGCCCAGATACTGGGTTTTGATCTGATGAGCAACTTTGAGCGCCCGACCCGTGCCAAATCCGTCAGAGAATTCTGGAGCCGCTGGCACATCTCGCTGACTACCTGGTTTTTTGACTATGTGTACAAGCCCATGGCCAAAAACTGGCGCTGGCCCTGGTATGTCAATATCGTCATTGTCTTTGCACTCATCGGCCTCTGGCACGGAGCGGGTTGGGATTTTCTGCTTTTCGGCCTGGTCAATGCAGCCGGCTATATCGTTTCGCTGTGGATTGATGAGATGAGCCTTGCCCACCGGGTATTCGACCGCAAATGGATCAAAAAAAGCATCGGGCTCTTTCAAATAGCCTTCACATATGTGACGCTCGGCTTTTCACTTGTTTTTTTCCGGGCCGATGGCATTGGCGGTGCCTGGCAATATATTCAGGCCTTTTTTGACAACCTCTACATTCCTTTTACAGGCATCACCCTGGCCAGCCTCGATGCTTTTCTTCTCCTCACCGGCTGGCCGCTTTTCCTCCTGGTTCAGTGGCAAAGAGACTTCAACTCCAAGGCTCCGCTCAATGCAATAAAGCCCCGTTGGCTCCGTTGGGGCGTCTATTATTACCTGCTTTTTTATCTCATTTTCTTTGGCGGGCGATTCCTCAAAGAATTCATTTATTTCCAATTTTAACCCATGGCACGGCTCGAGTCAAAACTTAAAAATCCCTATATAAGGATCGCAGTCTTTGCCGGTATCTTTGTACTCCTTCACCTGAGCATCCTCGGGGTGTTTTATAATTATGTGCAGTATCAGGCCAATCTTCGCTACCGGGTCGACAAAATGTTTAAAGCGGAGGCCGACACACTTGAGCACCTTTTCATCGGCTCTTCGCGCAGCAACAAAGCCATCGATACGGACTCTTTCCGTCATGCCTTCAAGTTTTTCGGCCCTACAGAGACCGCCCCCTACCATTATTACCGGGCAAAGTACCTGCTGGAGCAGCACCCATACCCCATCCGGCAGATTATCTTTCCTGCAGAATACGGAGTGCTGGCTTTCAACTCACAACCCTTGCAGTATCTCGGCCTCTACTGGAAACGCTATATCGATTTTGCCGAATTGGGAATGCATACGAATCACCCATTCTACTATATGGGGCTGGGTCTTAAGATTTCAATCTTCCCCTATTATCAGCATCCGGCCGGCCTGCTGGTGCTGCGGGATTTGCGAAAAAACAAAGTCATCTGGCGCTACTTTCAGCGCCCCAGCTGGAAAGACTACAGCCCGCTGGAACAAAATATGATCATGGCCTTTGTATTGGCGCGGCATTTTATTTTCGGAAGCCTCGTCAACCCCACGGGAGTCGACTACTTTGAAATGATGACCCGCCTCGCTGACCCGGAGAGGGTGCAGCTGGTTTTCCTGAAATACCCGTTGCGCAAAGAATATTATGAAAATATCGAGCGGGTCGATCCCCGGGCGGCCCGCTACAACCGGTGGATCGACAGCCTGGTGGAGGCGACCCCCGGAGCCGCATTGCTGGATTGCATGAAATTGTATGACGAACGGCCCGAACTCTTTCTTGACCCGCATCACCTGAACAAAGCGGGAAAGGCCGAGTTTTCAGGGTGGCTGAGCGATACCCTGAATGCGCTGCTCCGCCAGTTTGATCGCAAAAAAGCGGACACCCCCGGCTAAACAAGTGCTCCGCTGCGCAATATCAATTTCTCCCGTTCGGGACCGGTAGAAATCATGGATACCGGCACTCCGCATTCGGATTCTATAAAACGGATAAACTTTTGCAGGGCTTCGGGGCAGTCGTCCATATCCTGCCAATGCTCCGATTCCGAAAGCCATCCTTCAAATGATTTGTAGACGGGTTGCGGTTTTTTATTTAGCATGTCAAATTCCCATTTTGGGGTCTGCTCCCCGCTTATCCGGTAGGCGATACCCGCTTTTATTTCGGCAAATTGATTGAGCACATCTACCTTGGTAAGTGCAATATCCGTGGTGCCCGAGAGCATGACGGCATATTTCAGGGCAGCCATGTCGATCCAGCCACACCTGCGGGGGCGCCCGGTCGTAGCGCCAAACTCTCCACCGGCTCTGCGCAGGCGTTCTCCCGTTTCATCGTGCAATTCAGTGGGAAAGGGCCCGCTGCCGACCCGGGTGCAATAAGCTTTGCTGATGCCGATGACTCTTTGTATTCTTTGGGGGGCAAGGCCCAGGCCCGTCAGTACGCCTGCCGTGATGGTGTTCGAAGAAGTGACAAAGGGATAGGTGCCGTAATCAATATCAAGCATGGCTCCCTGTGCTCCCTCGGCAAGGATTCGCTTGCCGGCTTTGTCGGCTTCGTTGATATAATACTCGCAATCTGTCAATTGCAGAGAGCGGAGCATCTCAATGCCCTCCCACCATTCCGCCTCCATGGCTTCGAGGTCGAAATCATAGTCGTAGAGGCGAAGCAAATCGAGGTGCTTCTGCTTGAGGGCTTCATACATCTGATCAAAGCGATGGTACTCGATATTGCCGGCCCTCAGTCCGTTGCGACCGGTCTTGTCCATGTAGGCCGGGCCGATGCCCCGCAGTGTGGAACCAATTTTCTCTTTTCCCTTGGCCTTTTCGGAGGCCGCATCCAGCACACGATGTGTGGGGAGAATCAGGTGGGCCTTTTTAGCCAGCAAAAGGCGCGGGCGCACTTCCAGCCCGAGGGCTTCGAGTTCTTCGATCTCCTTCGTGAGCGTGACCGGATCCACCACCACGCCATTGCCGATCACATTGACGGCACGCGGATGAAAAATCCCGGACGGGATGGTATGCAGGACGATTTTTTTTCCGTCAATTACGAGGGTGTGACCTGCATTCGGTCCTCCCTGGAAACGGGCAATAATATCGTAGGAAGGAGCCAGTACATCCACAATCTTTCCCTTTCCCTCATCGCCCCATTGAAGGCCGAGTAATACATCAACAGCCATATTTTCAGTTTATCAGAGCGAGGAAAGATAGGTGGCAGCAGATTCAACATCATCGCGTATGACAAATACCGCACTGAGCTTGGTCAGTTCCAGCAGCTTCATCAGCTCGGGCGATACTTTTGCGAGTACCACCTCCCCTCCTGCTTTCCGGTACTTGGTCAGAATATTCAAGAGCAGATTCAGTCCGTTGCTGTTGATAAATCCGGATGAGCCCATTTCAATGACTATTTTCCTCGACCCGCCTTTGATCTTATCGGTGATGGCACTTAGTATGGCCTGGTTATGCTGCCCGGTTAGTACATTGCCTTTTACCGTGATGACATCTACCCCGTCATGTTGTTTGAATTCGTAGTCCATGTGTATCAGTTTTTATGCTCACAATCTGCCGTGCGGCAAGTGCCGTACAATGTTAATGAATGATGTTGAATTTTAAAATTAAGCAAATTGCCTATAGTAGACTCTATCTCCTGCAATCTTGGATCACAAAACTCCAGCACACGATTGCAATCGAGACAAATCAGATGGTCGTGTTGTCTGAATCCGTAGGCCTTTTCGTATTGTGCCTGGCTGCTGTCAAACTGATGTTTGCTCACCAGATCACATTGCAGCAGCAAATCCAGTGTGTTGTAGACAGTGGCACGGCTCAGACTGTGGCCCGCTTCCCTGAGACTTTGATAGAGCGATTCGGCATCGAAATGCTTATCCAGACGATAAATTTCCTCCAGAATGGCATAGCGCTCACTCGTTTTTCGAAGGTGGTGCTTCTCCAGATATGCAGAAAAGATCCGTTTCACTTCTTCCAGCACGTGGTCATTTGCTGTGCTTCTCATAATCTTTGGCCAAAAAGGTTAAGCATGTAAAAATACTTAAAAGGCGCTCACTCCTCTTCTTCTTTTATATCAAAGCGGGTGATGCTGTATATCCCTTTCAGATTTTTTAACTTTTGGATGAGTTTTTCCAGTTCTCCGGTATCGTGCACATAGAGTTTGATATTTCCCTCGAAAACACCGTCATGCGAGTCGATCGACATGGCGCGCATATTGATTTTCATTTCTCCGCTGATCACATTGGTAAGTTTGTTGATGACGCCCACATCATCGAGTCCGCGGATGGTGAGTCCGGTGAGGAATGCAATCTCTTTTTCCCGGTTCCAGCGGGTTTTTACCACCCGGTAGCCGTATTTGCTCATCAGGTGTACGGCATTGGGGCAGTTGGTCCGGTGTATTTTGATCTCTCCGTTCAGGTTGATGAATCCGAAGACATCGTCTCCGGGAATCGGGTGGCAGCATTTGGCAAACTGATAACTGATCTTATCGGATGATTCCCCGAAGATGAGCAATTCGTCTCCTTTCTTTATGCCTGGCGCCTTCTTCTTCGGAATCGGGCTTTCTTCCTTTTTCGGCAGCACCAGATGATTGGACCCCGCATCTTTCAGCTTCTTGATTTCATTGAGCGCATATTTTTTCTGAGCTACATTGAAGTAAAGGTCGATGGTATTTTCCACTCCGAAATATTGGCAAAGCACTTCGAGATTCTCGTGGTTATATGCCAGCTTAAGCTGTTTGAATTTACGCTCCAAAATCTCCCTTCCTTCGGAGGCAATCTTTTTTCTTTCTTCTTTCAGTGCATGTTTGATCCGGCTGCGTGCGCGACTGGTGACCACAAAGTTGAGCCAGTCTTCGGAGGGCTTTTGCTTTCTCGAAGTGATAATCTCCACCTGGTCGCCATTTGATAATTTCTGACTGATGGGCATCAGCTTGTGGTTGACCTTGGCACCGATGCATTTGTTTCCGATATCGGTATGTATCTCGTAGGCAAAGTCGAGGGCCGTTGCGCCCGATGGCAATATCTTCAGGTCTCCGTTGGGCGTAAAAACATAAATCTCCTTGCTGAAAAGGTTGAGCTTGAAGTCATCCATAAAATCGAGTGCATTCGACTCCGGGTTCTTCAGCAATTCTCTGATTTTCTGCAGCCAGTCGTCCAAGGCACTTTCGCTGCTCCCTTCCTTGTACTTCCAGTGGGCGGCAAAGCCTTTTTCCGCTATCTCATCCATCCTTTCGGTGCGTATTTGCACCTCCACCCATCGTCCTTTGGGCCCCATGACGGTGGTGTGCAATGATTCGTAGCCATTCGACTTCGGAGTGGATATCCAGTCGCGCAGGCGCCCGGGGTTGGGCTGGTAAAAGTCCGTTACAATGGAATAAACCTTCCAGCAGGCCGCTTTTTCCTCTTCGGGTGTGGCATCCACAATGATACGAATGGCAAAAAGGTCATACACCTCCTCAAACTCCACATTCTTCTTCCTCATCTTTTCGTAAATGGAGTGAATGGACTTGGGGCGACCCAGTATTTTGAATTTCACATTTTCGCGGTTCAGCTCTGCCACAATCGGCTTGATAAACTCATTGATGTAGCGGGTGCGCTCGCGCTTCGTCTGTTGCAGTTTTCTAGCTATGGATTTATACGTCTCGGGCTCCGTGTATTTCAGGGAGAGGTCTTCCAGCTCGCTTTTGATCGCGTAAAGGCCCAGTCGATGAGCCAACGGAGCGTATAGGTAGAGCGTTTCGCTGGCAATTTTCAATTGTTTATTGCGGGGCATGCTGTCCATGGTGCGCATATTGTGCAGGCGGTCTGCAATCTTTATCAGTATTACGCGCACATCTTTGGCCAGGGTGAGCAGCAGCTTCCTGAAATTCTCGGCCTGAAAAGAGCTTTTCAGATCGAAGACCTGGTTGATCTTCGTAAGGCCGTCAATAATCTCAGCCACCTTGGGCCCGAAGTAGCCTTCAATATCATCCAGCGTGATCTCGGTGTCTTCCACCGTATCATGCAAAAGGGCGCATGCAATGGCCGTGGGCCCGAGGCCGATCTCACCGGCTACGATTTTTGCTACGTTGATGGGATGGGTGATGTAGGGCTCTCCCGACTTTCTGCGCATGTCTTTATGCGCTTCGGCCGCCATTTTAAAGGCCTCTCGTATCAGTTTTTTGTCTTGCCGCGAAAAATTACGGTCGCAGGCAAGCAGCAAACTGCGATACTCTTTCAATATAAGTTTCCGATCCTGTTCGGCATCTATAAAATCCAGCATTTGCATTCCTTGTATCTCCCTCCTGCTCTAATTTCATGAGAAAATCAATAGCACGAAGCGCCCGTACCGGGCCGCTCTGTTCAAAATACATTTGGGTGAAATTTTTTATTGAAATTACGTAATTTTGCAGCCTTATTTCATAACGTGATCTGAATTAAAATAGATCATCGGAAATCAGCTTGTTCTAAAAAAATAATTATTGGGCCGTAAGGTAGTGTGGACCGGCAATGAATACATTGCGGATGTGGCGGAACTGGTAGACGCGCCAGATTTAGGATCTGGTGCCGCAAGGCGTGTGGGTTCGAGTCCCTCCATCCGCACTGGCATGCACAATCCTTCGGCCCGATTTTTTATCTGACCGTACTAAATCATTATAAAGTGAGTGTAAAAAAAGAAGAAATCGGCCCGCAGCACCTGAAACTGGAAATCCTCATCAATCCGGAAGATTATCAGCCCGGTGTGGAAAAGTCACTGAAGGACTATGCCCGGAAAATTGACCTGAAGGGCTTTCGAAAGGGACATGTCCCCAAAGGCATTATCAAAAAAATGTATGGCATCGAGATACTGGCCGAAGAACTCAACAAATTGGTGGGCAAAGAACTCAATGAATATCTCGAGAGTGAAAAACTCAAGATCCTTGGCGAGCCCATGGCCATTATGGACAAGCAAATCAAATTTGACCCAAACAGCAAGCAGCCCTATACTTTTGAATTTGAAATCGGCCTGCAACCCGATATTTCTCTTGATTTTCTGAATGAGAAACCCTCGATCGTGCGGCATAAGATCAAAATCGATGAGGAGATGCTGAACAAGGAGATAGAACACCTGCAACGCAGATACGGAAAGGTGAGCCAGGCAGATGCCGTGCAAAGCGATGAGGATGTGGTAAAAGTAAAACTGGAAGAACTGGACGAAAACGGAGAGCCCGCAGAGAAGGGCATCGTCAATGAACCGGCCATCGCTGTGGAAGTTTTTAAGAAGAGCGCCAAAAGCAAGCTTAAAAAACTGAAGCGCGGTGAAAGCATGGAAATCGACCTGAAGAAAGACCTCGATAAAGACTATGACGAGGTCTTGACAGAAGTATTAAATCTGCAGGGCACCCCACCCGAACACGACCGCTTTCGTTTAACCTTATTGGAGATCAACCATACGGAGAAGGCTCCGCTCGACCAGGAGTTGTTTGACAAAGTATACGGAAAAGACAACGTAAAGAGTGAAGAAGCGTTTAGAGAGAAGGTAAAAGAAGAGCTTGCAGGCGTTTTGGCCAATTATGAAGATCAGCAGCTGCAGCGCGACATAGCCGATACGGTGATGGAAAAAACAGCCTTGCAGTTTCCGGAGGATTTTCTGAAACGCTGGCTCAAGAGCTCCAACCCGAATCTGAGCGAAGAAGATATTGAAGATGAATTTCCGCGATTTCTGGAAGGAATCAAATGGAACCTAATTAAAACCCATCTGCTTAAAGAGGCAGATGCAAAGATATCAAGAGAGGATCTCCTGGAGCAAACCTCTCTGATGATAAAGGCCGAATACGGTCTGGGAGGTGATGACGAGCAAAGCCGGATGCTGGTAAAGCAACTGGCCGAAAAGATGCTGGAAGACAAGGAACATGTCAACCGGGTGTATGAGATTCTGGAAGAATCAAAGGTTTTTGATTTATTAAAGGATAAATTTGAGATCAAAGAGAAAGAAGTAAGCCTCGAAAAATTTAAAGACCTGAACAAGAAAAAGAAATAGAGATATGAAAGACTTTGGAAAAGAATTCCGGGAATATGCGGTAAAGGGAAAGGGCATGAGCAGCATGCACCTCGACAAATACATTACCTCGACCATTACGAATTTCACACCCTACATCATTGAAGAGCGGCAATTGAATGTGCAGGCACTGGATGTTTTCTCGCGCCTCATGATGGATCGCATTATCTTTCTTGGCAATCCCATTGACGATTACATTGCAAATGTGGTGCAAGCCCAAATGCTTTTCCTGGAGTCGGCCGATCCGAAGCGCGACATCATGATGTATATCAACAGTCCGGGCGGGGTGGTCTATGCCGGCCTCGGCATTTATGACACCATGACCTATATCGGACCCGATGTGGCCACCATTTGCACGGGCATGGCAGCCTCCATGGCAGCCGTGCTGCTGGCAGCCGGAACGGCAGGCAAACGCTCGGCCCTCCCCCACAGCCGGGTGATGATCCATCAGCCGCTGGGAGGCGCGCAGGGACAGGCCAAAGACATTGAGATTACTTTCAAGGAGATACAGAAGATCAAGCAGGACTTGTATGAAATACTTGCCAAACATACCGGACAGAAATATGAACGGATAGAGGAAGATGCCGATCGCGACTTTTGGATGCGGGCCAGCGAAGCAAAGAAATACGGGATGATTGATGAAGTACTGGAAAGAAAACCAAAAACAGATTAATTCGTAGGAGAACGGTAGAGATGAAAAAGAAAGCGGAACAGCACTGCAGTTTTTGCGGTAAAAAGAAAGATGAAGTCATGATCCTCATTGCAGGGATCGAAGGATTTATCTGCGAAAATTGTGTCAATCAGGCTCAGTTTATACTGGAGGAAGAATTGGGCAAGCTGGACAAAAACCAGCCCGAGATCAGCCTGAAGGGCATTACTCCGAAGGAAATTAAGTCGTTTCTCGATCAGTATGTAATCGGGCAGGATGATGCAAAGAAAGTGCTCTCTGTGGCCGTTTACAACCACTACAAGCGCCTCAATCAAAAATCGGAAGACGATGTGGAAATCGAAAAATCCAACATCCTGATGGTAGGCCCCACGGGTACGGGCAAGACCTTGCTGGCCAAAACCATCGCCCGCTTCCTGAAGGTGCCCTTCACCATTGTGGATGCAACCGTCTTTACGGAAGCCGGGTATGTGGGAGAGGATGTGGAATCCATCCTGGCCCGTTTGCTGCAGGCCAGCAATTACGATGTCAAATCAGCCGAAAGAGGCATTGTATATATTGATGAGATAGATAAAATTGCCCGCAAGAGCGACAATCCCTCCATCACACGCGATGTATCGGGCGAAGGCGTGCAGCAGTCGCTGCTGAAAATGCTGGAAGGAACCGATGTGCAGGTTCCCCCCCAAGGCGGGCGCAAGCACCCCGAGCAGAAAATGATCACCATCAATACCAAGGATATTCTTTTCGTATGCGGAGGTGCTTTTGACGGCATTGACAAGATCATCTCGCGCAGAACCGAACGGCAGATAATCGGTTATAAAAACCAGGAAACCCATCCGGCAGCCAATGCCTCTGAAGACAATATCCTGCAGTTTGTCACGCCACAGGATATCAAACACTACGGACTGATTCCCGAATTGGTCGGGCGGCTTCCCGTGCTCACTTACCTTGATCCGCTCGATAAAGATATCCTGCGGGCCATCCTTACCGAGCCCCGCAATGCGTTGGTGAAGCAATACAAGAAGTTGATGGAATATGAAAACATCAAGCTGATTCTGGATGACGAAGCACTTGACTTCATCGTAGAGAAAGCCATTGAATTCAAACTGGGTGCCAGGGGCCTTCGCTCAATCTGCGAAGCCATCATGATGGATGCCATGTTCGAAATCCCGTCACAGAAAAACAAGAAAACCCTGCATATCACACGCAAATATGCCGAAGGGAAGATGAGCAAATCAAAACTGAAAAAACTGCGTGCCGCTTAAGCTCAAGTGCGCGTATAAGCTTCCATGTGCCGGGCAAAATACTTGGCCAGAACATCAAACTCCAGATTGACCTCCTCCCCTGCTTTTAATAGCCCGAGGGTCGTATGCTCCAAAGTATAGGGGATCACGGTTACTCTGAACCGCGCTTCCCCCGGATCAATAAGCGTCAGGCTCACTCCGTTGATCGTTATGCTTCCTTTGTCAACCAGCATATTCCGGTAATCCGGAGGGTAGGAAAACTCCATAAGAACAGAGCCCTCGCGGTCAATGAGCCGCTCACAGCGCCCGGTGGCATCCACATGTCCCTGAACAATATGCCCGTCAAGCCGGTCGCCCACCCGCAGCGAGCGCTCCAGATTGACACGGTCACCGGGGCGAAGCATCCCGAGGCGGGTGCGCTGCAAGGTCTCTTCCACCAGATCCACACGGTGTTGGTTCCCTTCCACTTCCGTGACCGTCAGGCAAACTCCGTCATGGGCTACACTTTGATCCACTTTCAGTTCATGGCCGATTTCCGACTCAATGGCCAGGCTGAGGTTTCTCCCGCTTTTCCGTAGCTCCGCGATACGCCCGCATGTCTCCACAATTCCTGTAAACATTTTTATATCCGCTTATCTGATAATCTGAATATACCCGCTCAACGGCTTACTCAATTTCACCACACCCGCCACACGCAATTCATATACTTCGCAAACGTAGTGATAGCTTCCCTCTTCCACCTCCTTGCCGTTTCTCATATTTCGTCCGTCCCAGTTGATCATCGGGTCATTCGTTTCAAATACCAACACCCCCCAGCGGTTGAAAATGCGGATATTGATATGATCAATAAAGAAATAAGGAAGTATCGGTGTAAAAAGATCATTGTCGCCATCGCCATTCGGAGTGAAAGTATTGGGAAGGCGATAGAGCGGACAATTGTCAAGACAGATTTTTGCCGAGCGCGATGATTCATTGCCAAAGGTATCATAAGCCGTGACCACATAACATCCGGCCAGTGCCTCCAGGTCGGCATGGTCATATTGGTGAACATCCGGATCGGGTATCTCCAGAATCATCTTCAGGCTGTCCTGTCCGGAAGCTGCGAAGTAGATGCGATACCCTTCCAGGTCAAAATCACCGCATACGGTACGGGGGTCGGTCCATTGCAAATGGTTCACCAGGTTTTCGGGGTCGGGCAGCGATCCGTCTTCACAACTGTTGCTGACACTCAGCTCAGGAGCACAGGGAGGCACGGTATCCCGCGGAATATCACATACAATCTGGCTATTGTTGACAAGGGTATCCGGAAGGCGGGAATTGTAGTAGCTGCCATAGGAACGCACATAGTAGCAATATTGCAGCAGGTTGCCAAGGCCGGCATCTATAAATTCTTTTGATGAGGTGGAGGCATAAAGCTCGTAGTTGCTGCTGTCCGGGTGGAGGCGGTAGACCTCATAGTAAAAATTATTCCAGGGAACCTGCTCGTCCCACTGAAGATAAATTTGCTTATTGCTGGCGGTAGTCTTCAAGAAAACCGATGAGGCGCCTTCCGACTCGCCCACTTCATACGCACCACTTACCGGATCGGTGGCATAAAAGCGTATGGAGTAGCTGTGTGCAAGATTCGCGGTGTTTATATTCTGATGGAGAAAACTGTCGGGGCGCAGAGCAGCGAAGGAATTAAACAGGTAGGTATTCAGAAGAGTAGTGCCCGCACCTGTTGACAGTCCCTCATGAGCAAAAAGCTCGTATTTGTACGGGCCCGGATTTTTGAAAGTATCCAGCGCCTCTTCATCCGGAGGATACCATTTGACCATGATATTTCCAAGAGACGGATCGGTGGAGCGCACATCGACATTGGTAATAACGGGCACATCCGATTTGAGCTGGGCACAGGCCGCATTGGAGGGTTGACTTGCTACCTGGTTGTAGAAGAACTCGCTGTTGGGCACCTGTTCGGCAAATTCTGCCTGCACGCGGTAAGAGTACACCACTCCTACCCGGGCTGTTTTGTCGAAGTAGCGATATCCGATAAAAGGTTTGGCCTTGGATATACGCTGATAGCCGAGTTGTGCAAGGCGGGCGGGGGCACATTCCCTGATATCCGTTGAGTCACAGCCGCGTTTGCGCCAGACGGTAAAGCCGACAAAATTTTTAAAGTTGCCACCATCACAGGCATAGAGGCTGTCCCAGCGTATTTCAATTTGCTTGTTGGGCTGGTCAATGCGGGCTTCCAGGTTCGCAGGTGCCGGGCCCACTACTTCGATGAGCCAGGTCTCGGCATCGCTATAGCCCGTTTGCAGATTGCTGACTTTGTAATCGTCACGTGCGGTAAAAACGGTGATGTACTTCGACCTGCGCACATGCGAGCAGTCCGTCTGCCAGTTGAAAAGCCCCGTGGCCGGTGAAAACCGGGGAGCATCGCTGATCCAGGTGGCAGGGTTGCTTTGAACGGCAAAGGGGCCGCCTACGGCCGTAAACTCCAATATCCGGTCGCCCGGATCATTGGCAAAAACGCTTTGGCGAATCTCCTCTCCGGCTATCGCACAGCGCTCATCGAGCCGGCTCACTTCGGGCGGCAGATTGGTCGAATCGCCCACCCATATCTGCATGTCGCGGATAATGCTCCCCAGATAGAGTCCGTCTCTGAATTCACGTATCAAAATGGCAATATTGTAGATTCCTTTCTGATGGGGTACATCCCAGGTGATCTCGCCCGTAAAGCGATCCAGCTTAAATTCATTGGGCAGCGACACTCCGGCATTGGTAAAGAGCGGATCGTCCGGAAAGCCGAGAAAGGGAACCGGCAGACCCTGATCCTGAAGCGGAGGAATAAGCGTAAAAACCAAACTGTCGCCATCCGGATCATAGGCCCCCGGATTGTGGCGAAAGGGATGATACTGAGCGGCAAAGACAATGGGATGTTCCAAGAGAACGGGCGAACTGTTGAATCCGAAAAACTGCGGATCCACTATGCGAAGGGTATCCTCGATATAAAATGGCACCTCTACCGAAGCACTTATATTTTTGATGCCTGCCACACGGTTGGGGTCAAACATGGCCAGCCGATAGCACCCCGGGCCGGGGAAAGTGTACGAATCGAGGCGATATTCGGTACGCACCACATCCCCCACAATGGCCTGAACCGATGACTTTTTAATGACGAGGGTATCCAGCGGTACCGTTCCATCCGGGCAATAGTAAATTTTCAGCGTCAGGCTGTCGCGATATGCCGAGGAACTGATATCGCTGTACGTGATGATCGTAATCTCATAGCGAAAGGTATTGCCCGGCAATTTGCGGTAAACAATCTCCCCCGCCCGGTTGTGGGTGGCCATCAATTGCCCCGCGGCAAGGAAAGCAAATATCAGAGAAAGGAAAAGTTTGCGCATGTCGGGTACTTAAAAACTGATTGAAATTACAAAATCGCCCATGAATGAAGTTACTAATTAACGAGCAAGATATCATTCCATTGTAAAATAGCGCTTCCTGCTGCCACCCTCCACTCTATACAGGAATATCAGGATAAATTACAAAGTTGCTAAGCTTGACGGCTTATATTTGCATAGCATGGAGCACTACAAGGAAAAGAGCCGCAGATTCTACAATCGTCTGTATGTGGCAGCTGCCATGCTGGTCTTTGCCACATTGAGCGGTGTGGTCGGATACATGCTGATAGAGGGTTACAACTGGGTGGAGGCTTTTTACATGACGGTGATCACCCTTTCGACCGTAGGTTTTTCCGAGGTCAGGCCTCTATCGGCCAGCGGTGAAATTTTCACCGCCTTCCTCATCATTTTTAATATTGGTATTTTCACCTATGCCATTGCCACTTTTTCCAGCTTCCTGCTGGAGGGAGGGTTCAGGGAAATGCTCGAAAGAAGAAGAATGGAGAAAAAAATCGCTAAGCTGAAGGATCACATTATTGTCTGCGGCTATGGCCGCTACGGTCAGGCAGTGGCCCGTCATCTCATACGTCATCACCGCAAATTTGTGATCATCGATGAAAACGAGATGGTTCGCGATCAAATTCCGGAAGCCCGCGAACTGCTTTTTCTACAGGGCGATGCCACCTCCGATGAGATGCTTGAGTTTGCCGGGGTGCATCATGCCAAAAGCCTGATTGCAGCATTGCCCCACGACAGCGACAATGTATTTGTCACGCTTTCGGCCCGGCAACTCAATCCCGGCATCAGCCTCATCAGCCGGGCCAATGACCCGGGTTCGGAAGTGAAGCTCAAACGTGCCGGTGCCAATCATGTGGTGCTCACCAATCAAATTGGCGGCTTTTTTATGGCAGCCCTCGTGACCAAACCCGATACGGTGGAATTCTTTACGGCCCTGACCGAAAAAGGCGAAGACATGCCCAACTTCGAAGAGGTGGTTTTCGATCGCCTTTCCGGGCAGATCAAAGGCAAAACCATTCGCGAGCTGGAAATCCGACAAAGAACAGGCGCCAATGTGGTCGGACTTAAAAAACCCGATGGAGAATTTATCATCAACCCCTCGCCCGATTCTCCCATCGAAGAACACTGCGGAATCATCGTACTGGGCTCTACCGAAGAGATCGAACGATTCAAAAAGTACATGAATGAACTAAATGCCGTCCGGACGACATAATCTTGAAGGGTCAGCGTAGCACTTTTCACTAAATTTGAAAAAACACCCGGTGGATGAAAAGCGAACTGCCTGACAGAACGTCTCTAAGCAAACTCTATTTAAAAATCAGGAAACGCAGCGAAGAACTTTGTGCTCCGCTTGAAAAAGAAGACTATGCACCCCAGCCCGTCACCGATGTAAGTCCGCCCCGCTGGCACCTTGCACATACGACCTGGTTTTTCGAGGTCTTTCTGCTCCAATCCTATCTCAAAGGATTCCGCTTTTATCATCCGAAATACAACTACCTTTTCAATTCCTATTATCGCAATGTGGGCGATCGCTGGGCACGCCCCGAGCGGGGACATCTGAGCCGTCCTACGGTCGATGAGATATATGCCTACCGGAGAGCCACTGACGAGCGCATTGTGAAAATGCTGCAGGAACTGCCGGATCGCGACCTGGCCGCGGCAAGCCACTTGATGATGGTGGGCATTCATCACGAAGAACAGCACCAGGAACTGCTGGTCTATGATTTGAAGTACATCCTTTGTCACAATCCCCTTCAACCGGTCTATAACCGGCCTCCCAATCCCGCCCTGTTTGAGCGGAAGCTGCCCGATGATTATACAGACTTTATCTCTATAGGCGAAGGCCTCTATGAAGTCGGTTACCGGGGCGATGATTTCTGTTTCGACAATGAACAGCCGGTGCAGAAAGTCTACCTGCCGGAGTACCATCTTCGAAAGGGTCCGGTAAGCAATGAAGAATATCTGGCATTTATCAATGACGGGGGCTATCAAAATTTCAATCTCTGGCTGGATGACGGCTGGACATGGAAGGAAGAAAATCAGATCACGCATCCGCTTTACTGGCATAAGATAGACGGTCAATGGCATGAGATGACCCTCAACGGACTGCGTGAACTCAATCGCAATGCACCTGTTACACATATCAGCTTTTACGAAGCCGAAGCTTTTGCCACCTGGGCGGGGCTCCGTCTTCCCGGTGAGTTTGAATGGGAAACAGCCGCCTTATCCTGCATGCCCGACCGGCATCAATCCAATATGCTGGAGAAAAAACTGTTTCACCCGGCCCCGCCCTTATCAACCGGCAGCAAATGCTATCAGCTCTACGGTGACGTGTGGGAATGGACCTACAGTGCCTACCATCCCTATTACGGATTCAAAGCCGCCCCCGGAGCACTCGGAGAATACAACGGCAAGTTTATGATTAATCAAATGGTGTTGCGGGGCGGCTCCTGTGCCACTCCCCGGCAACACATTCGCAAGAGCTATCGAAATTTTTTCCATCCCGATAAACGATGGATTTTTTCCGGAATACGCCTTGCCAAATAATAACTACATGAAGAAATCAGCGAGCACGGAAAAGTACGACTTACAATTTGCTTCGGAAGTTGACAAAGGCCTGAGCGAGCACCCGAAGCACCTGCCTACCCGCTTTATTTATGATGATGAAGGAAGCCGGCTGTTTGAAGAGATTATGCGATTGCCCGAATACTACCTCACCCGGGCCGAGCAGGAGATACTGAGCAGGTATTCGGGAGAAATCGCCTCCATTCTTGGAAGGGAAAAATTTAATCTGATTGAATTGGGAGCCGGAAACGGGGAAAAAACCGCCACTCTGATCAAAGCATTGCTCAAAGAAAAAAAACAATTCCGCTATGTGCCCATTGATATTTCGGTGGGGGCCATCGATGCACTTCGTCAGGATCTGGGCCGGCAGTTCGGCAGCCTTCCGATCGAAGGAATCCATTCTGATTATTTCGAGGGGCTCCGCTGGATAAAAGAGCATTCGCAAAGAAGAAATATCGTGCTTTTTCTGGGCTCCAACATCGGAAACTTTCAACTGGACCACCAGCATCTTTTTATGCAAAAACTGAGTCAGTGCCTGAAACCCGGTGATTACCTGCTTATCGGCTTTGATTTGATAAAAGACTACGAAGTCATCCGAAAGGCCTATTTTGACCCTGCCGGAGTCACCGCGCGCTTCAATTTGAATCTTATCAGGCGGATAAACCGTGAGTTGGGAGCCAACTTCAATATGGATGAAATGGCATACTACTCGGCATACAATCCCTATAAAAAAAGAAACGAAGCCTGCGTTTACAGCAAATGCCGTCAGATCATATACATGAAAGCCAATAATAAAAACTATGTGCTGGAGGCCTTTGAGCCGGTCAATACGGAGTATTCCTACAAGTATTCCATTGCCGACACCGAGCGCATGGCGGCAGAATACGGTTTCGGGGCAATCGCCCATTTCCGCGATTCACGCGCCTTCTTCACCGATGCCCTATGGTTGCGTAAATAATATTTTGCCTTATTTTAGAAGCCCAAAACCTTTATGAAATGAAATTTTCCCTGCTTGCTATCATTGCCCTCATCTTCTTGTCCCTTTCTTCCTGCTCCACTTCCGGATGGTTGACAAAACAAGAGCGGGCTCCATCGGGCGGAGCCCTGGAATATACCGTAGACCTGCAAAGTGTGCCGAAGCAGCCACAGGCCCTCTTGCCCCAAAAGAAAAGAACTGCTTTTACACATCAAATCAAGGAAAGCCGTGCGGGACGGCTCTTGGCCGGGGCACGGAAGTTTAACAAAGCCGTGAGAAACTCCGTTTTCCGGTCGATCGAGCCTCGAAACAATGCTGCTTCGACCTCAACGGCTGCAGGAAATGTCATGAAAATAGCGGTCATTGTTCTGGTGCTTTTCCTCCTTCTCCTCCTCATTGGCGGAACCCTGGGCCGATTGATCAATTTGCTCATCAGCATCCTTCTGGTGGTGCTGCTGGTTTACCTTATCCTCTGGCTGCTGGGCATGTATTAAAGCAGGCTCCGGGCCGGGCGCTCCTTCATCCCGGGCCGGAGAAGCGCCCGGTTTTTCTTTCCCTTTTCCAGAAAGGTAAGAAACGCCTCCCGCTCGATGAGCCGGGCTCCCAATCTTTCGAGGTGGGGGTTGTAAATCTGGCAATCGATCAAAGGGCAGCCCCCCTCCCGGCAAAGCCTTGTCAATGCTATCAGCGCGGCTTTGGAGGCATTGGGAATCAGAGAAAACATGGACTCGCCCGAAAAAACACCAGCCAGATACACTCCGTACAATCCGCCCAGTAGCCGATCGTCTTTCCATACTTCTACCGAATGCGCCACACCTTTGCGATGCAGGCGTACATAGGCATTGATCATTTCCTCATGAATCCAGGTTCCTTCCTCTCCCTTTCTTTTTGCTGCACTGCACTGTTTTACAACCTCTTCAAAAGATGTGTTAAAACGAATCACCCATCCGCGGTTGCGAAGTATGCTGCGCATGCTCTTGCTGATGTGAATTTCTTCGGGAAAAAGCACCATGCGTTCTTCCGGTGACCACCATATCACCGGCCCCTGGCGCTTGTTGTACCAAGGGAAAATGCCTTTGCTGTACGCTTCTATGAGTGTGCCGGGAAGCAGGTTCCCTCCGAAAGCCAGCGGCCCGGAGGGCTTGGCCAGACGGGGATCCGGAAAGCGGGGCTTATCATGACTCAGATAAAAAATATCGAAAGAATCTCGCATCATAGACCATTGCTTATATCCGGCATTGCCCCCCGGTGGAGTTTAGTTGAGAGACGATTGCTGCATGAGGAAGCGGTCGATGCTCTCTTTATCGACAACACCGAGCAATTTGCCTTGTTCCAAAACCGGATAGAATCCGGCTTCATTGCCAAGCACACCGGGATATATTTTACTAAGCCGCTCATCGGGTCCGAGCACCTCAAAGTCGCGCACCAATATAGCGGCTACGGGGTCCTCCCCGCTCATCGTTTTCAAGGCGTTGATCAGCCGGGGTTTTGAGAGCAGCCCCACGATCCGGTCCTGGTCATCCATCACTATGAAGTCACTGTAATGTCCCTGCAAGAGATAATCAACGGCATCTTTGATGCGTGCTTCCGGTGGCAAAAGCACATAAGCACTGTGCATGACCTCTTTCACGCGGTGCCCCCGCAATGCCTCTGTTTGCTGTATCATCATGTTTTCCGAATAGGCCCCCAGGAAGACAAACAATCCGATGAAAATCAAAAAGGGATCGCTGTAGAAACCCCAGATAATAAAAAGAAAAGCAAACACCTGACCCACGGTAGCGGCAATCTGTGTGGCACGGGCACGATTCATACGCATGGCGAGCAGGGCTCTTAGTATCCTCCCCCCGTCCATCGGGAATGCCGGAATAATATTGAAAAGCACAAGCATAAGATTGACAAAGAAGAGATAAAAAATGAAATTGGCAGGCCCTATGGCCAGGGCTTGGTGGGCACTTTCGCTCATCTGCTGCGATCCATTCTGTGCCAGACTTAATGTGAGCTCCTGCAAACGGGTGTAGCTTTCAACGATTTGCCCGGAAAAGAGAAGATAGAGGAGAACAGCAATGGCCACATTTACCAGAGGACCGGCAATGGCAATCCAGAATTCATGAGCAGGCTTTTCCGGAATATTTTCCATGCTGGCCACCCCACCTATCGGCAAAAGGGTGATTTTCCGTGTCCGCACCCCAAATCGCTTGCCCATGGTCGCATGCCCCAGTTCGTGCAGGGTGACGCAGGCAAATACCGAGAGAATAAATAAGACCCCCCAAAGGCCGGTTTCGAGGCTGCCGCTCTGCTGATAGTTGCTATAAAAGACATAGAGCACAATAAAAAGGAAAGTCCAGTGGATTTTAATGCGTATACCCGCTACTGTTCCCAGATTCAATGACCATTTCATTTGCTTAATTTTGGGCGCTTCTTAAATTGTATACAGATAAAAATAAGAATAATGGAGAAAGATATTTTTCCGCTCTTCCGGAAATACAGCCATGACCGGTCTTTCTTCAAGATCGTATCAAAAGATTGCTTTGTTCAGCTCGACATCATAGGGGATGCATATTTTCTTCACACTTTTCGCGCAAAGATTCACCCCGACCGCATGCTGATTCTGGATATGATCAACAATGAAAACAATGCCTGGCAGGAGATTGACGAAGCCGTGTTTGAGGAGCGGCTCGACCATGCCCGTAAAAATCTCAGAGAAATGTAATGCGCTTACTCTTCGGGCTTATCGGCCATAAGCATATCGGCCACACCAAAAGCGCTAATCACCAGTATAAGAGAGATGCTCAGCGAGAAAAGGGTCTTGATGGCTTTCATTCCTGCAAACCACGGCTCGGCCATATATTGCAGGATGATAAAGACTACTATAAATGAAAGGATAAAGAGTAAGACTTTCATTGAATTTTAATTTGCCTCAAAAATATTAAAAGAGTGTGAGTTTACTGCTCTCACTTTTCATTTTTTCAAATTCTTCCCAGTCAAAATGATAAAGCGTGGCAAGAGGCTTGTTGTTTTTCGATTTGATGACCATCGATTCTTTTAAAATATTGAGGCCCAGGATCTTTTTTCGGAAATTCCTCTTATCCAAAGATTTTCCGGTGATCGTCTCTATCAGGCGTTGCAAATCCGATAATGTAAAGTCTCTCGGAAGCAGATTAAATCCAATGGATTCATACTTCAGTTTTTCCTTCAGCCGGTGGATGGCAAATTCAAGTATTTCGGCATGGTCAAATGCAAGCTCCGGCAATTCATAAATATTAAACCAGGCTGCCGAAAGGGCTTCCGAGCCGGGGTCAAGGGCCATGTCATCGCTGTTAATAAGCGCGTAATACGTGATACTCACACTGCGCCCCCTGGGGTCGCGGTCAACGGCTCCGAAGGTATGGAATTGCTCAATGTAAGCATCCTCAATTCCGCTCTGGGCACGCAGGTGGCGGCCGGCAGCTTCTTCCAGGGACTCATCTATGGCTACAGGCCCTCCGGGCAGAGCCCACTCCCCTTTAAAAGGATCATGCTTTCTTTGAATAAGTAATGCTTTGATTTGCTTGTTCTCATAGGAAAGTATGATGTTCTCAACCGTCAGCAATGGGCGCGCCTGATCATACGTATAGGCCATCTCTATTAGTTTATGGGCGTAAAATGTACACTAAGATACTGCGCTTTTTGAAAGTAAACAATTATAATTAAACAAATATGTTAATAACCCAGTGTATATACAAAAAAAGGCCGGCTCAATGAGCCGGCCTTTTTTGATTTCAAATTACATAAATCACTCTTTTACAAATCGTTGCATACCAACTCCCTTCCTTGTGTTCAGTCTGAGGATGTAATTGCCGTTGCTCAGATTTTTGATAGCAATGTTTGTCTGCAATGCATTGATCCTTTTGTTGATCAGCACCCGGCCATTCATATCAATGACTTGCAGATCAAGAATCTCGATGTCCGAAACGATCGTTATCTGTCCCGAAGCAGGAACCGGGAAGATGCTGACTCCGATCGAAGGATCAAGCGTGGCAATACCCACGGAAGTTACGGATACCGAGTCGCAGACGGTGCTGCTTCCCTGGCTGTTGCTGGCCGTCAGACAAACCTCATAAATGCCATCGGCTGCATAGCTGTGAGCGGGGTTCTGATCGCTGGAGCCGCTGCCGTCACCAAAGGTCCAACTCCACGCACTCGGATAGTTGTCTGACATATCCGTAAACTGTACATCCAGTTTGTTGGCCACATAGTCAAATGCGGCTACCGGAGTCATCATGGGTTCGAAATCTGCAAATCTTCTGATCATCAGCTGATATCCGTCAAAATAAGGGGCGCTGGGATCGTATTGGCTGCCTACGCCCGTCACCCGGTAAAAACCGGTCGGGAACGGCATGGTATCCAGGTCCGTACGGTCATCCACACGGATGATGATGGTATCTCCGTTGTGCAGTGCCTGGATGTTGTATCCTCCGCCTGTCGGAATGGAGTCGAGCATTTCCACATCATTGAGCACCAGCACTTCACTTTCATACTCTTCCATCAAAGTATCCACTTCCATGGCTGCCGGCTGGTCATTTCCGGAACTGATCAATCCGATGCTGTCCGGAATGATTTCAAGCAGTCCGTTGAATTGGTCGAGTGTTCCGATCACATGTATGCTGTCGCCTTCCACGACCATATAATTGCTCACTTCGCTGAAGGAGAACACATTGATACCTCCGGTCGGGTCCTGAATCCAGAACTGGAGGCCTCCGCCCCGGTAGTCAATCGTGGTTACGACTCCGCGAAGTTCGCAGCGAACTCCGAGTGAATCTCCCACACCATCGGCATCTACACTGTTAATCTGATCAACTGTATAGACCGGCAGCGGCTTATCATTGGCCGATATGGTCACTGTGGCATTGGCGATGAGGATTTTGGCATTGTTTGTCGGATTCTGAAGTTCAAACATGATGGTCTCATCTCCTTCCTGGTCGTTGTCATCAATAATGGCGACCTGCACGGTGACAGGGGCCGAAGAATTGGCCGGGAAGGTAACCGTGGTGGGTGATGTAAAGGTGTAATCTGCTCCGGCTGTAGCCGTTCCGCCTGTTACTGCCACATCCACACTGGTGGGATTGCTGTTGGGATCCGTTATAGATATGGTCAGATCGGCAAATCCCGCACTTTCATCTACCACAATGTTGGTCAGAGTAAAGAAGACACTGGGTGTATCCGACACGCCCTGAATGATGTCCTGCTGATAGCGTGGCAATATTTGGTATCCCGAATTGTAAGGGGAAGAAGGATCGTACTGGCTTCCACATCCAATCACATCAAAATTGCCTGCCGGTGCCGGCATAGCTCCGTCAATGTCCGTATCGCTGTCGATGCGCATGGTCAGGGTGTCGCCATTGGCCGTAACGATGTCTACATTGCGGCTTCCGCTGCCGGTGGGCCACTGCGTGGGATCGGCCAGGTAGACATTGTTGATGCGCAGATAGTCGCCTTCGGTGTCTTCTCCGAGATTGTTTACTACATCCGGATCGCCATAAGCATTGTTTTGTGATACGACAATGATGCTGTCCGGAATAAATTCGATCAGACCTCTGAAGAATCCGAGCTTGCCGTGAATATGAAGCATATCCCCTTCGGCAACCACATAGGAGTTGACATCCGAGAAATTGAAGACATTGATGCCTTCTGTCCCATCGCGCATGAAGAAACTGTATCCGTTGTTGCCGTCAAAATCGATGCTGAATACGATGCCCTGAATCCAACCTACGGTATCCTTATAAACGGGCTCATTGTTGGCATCCACGGTTTTCAGCATGTTGTAGTCAAAAAATTCGGGTCCGGTGATGATGTCCTCCTGATATCGCGGCAAAATCTGATAACCCGAGTTGTAAGGGGAAGAGGGATCATATTGACCGCCACAACCGATCACATCGAAATTGCCCGTGGGAGCCGGCATGGCTCCGTCAATGTCCGTATCGCTGTCAATGCGCATGGTCAGGGTGTCGCCATTGGCCGTGACGATGTCCACATTGCGGCTTCCGCTGCCGGTGGGCCACTGCGTGGGATCGGCCAGGTAAACTCCGTTGATGCGGATGTAGTTGCCTTCCGTGCTTTCGTCCAGATTGCTTACCATATCCGGATTGCCATAGTCCCTGCCTGCTTCGATCAGTGCAATGCTGTCGGGGATGAACTCGATCAGGCCTCTGAAGAAACCCAGTTTGCCCCGGATATGGAGGGAATCGCCTTCCGTCACCACATAGCCGCTTACATCGGATGAATTGTAGATGTTAATGCCTTCTCCCCCGTCTCTGATGAAGAAGCTGTATCCGTTGTTGCCGTCAAAGTCGATGCTGTAAACCACGCCTTTGATCCATCCGCTTGTATCTTTATTGACCGGCTCGTTGTTGGCATCTACCATTTTCAGCATAGAGTATGGAAGGAAGTTTATCATTGTTTGAGTAATGTCACATGAACTGAACTTCACCGGAGGAAGTGTGGTATCCGCAGGAACGGTTACCTCTCTGTTGTAGCCTCCGAATCCGTCATCCACACCACAGGCTGCGGGCACATTCTCTACAAAGGGCCAGTCATTGCCATTCAGGAATTTGTATTGATGTGTACTTCCCTGCTGTACCTGCACGGTATAGGTGTAAATATTATTTCCGATATGGATCATGGGCGATCCCGAAGGATTCCAGCCCTGGAAGCTTCCGGCTACATGAACCCCGTTGGCAGAGACCGTTTGACCGGTCATATCCACCTGAAGCGTCAGACTTACCAGCGAAGCACAAGCCGTGCAAGAGCTGAAGCAGACCGTAGCCAGTGTGGTGTCGGAGTTGGGAATGGTCATATTCCGGTTGCCGTTTACGGCACAGGAATTGGGAACCGACTCCCAGTTGTTGCCGTCAATGACGAATTTGTAATCAATCACATCCCCTTTTTTGAATTTGGCCGTATACTCATATACGCCATTGCCTACGGCCGTCATTGGCGTAGCTGCAGGGTTCCATCCCTGGAAAGACCCGGCTATCGTAACACCGGCCGTTACATTTTCGAGCGAAGCATCCACGCGGAATGTCACATCTACCGAATCGGAAGCTGCGCTAAGTTCTACCTTATCAATGGCGGCATAGTCAGAACCTCCGTTCTGGGTCGCCTCAAATCGCAATTCCACACTGTTGGCAGTGGCAGGCACATTCACGACCACTTTTGTCCATCCCATAGTATTCGGATTCAAAAGAGTGCCGTGGGTGGTCCATGCAGGAGCCCCGTCATAACGAACCTGATAGGCGATGGTATCACCAAAGGCTTCGTCAAATCCTACCGTATAATACCAGAAAGACAATTCCATAGCACCCAGGGCCGAGGTATTGACCGGGTCAAAGGTGAGGTAATGCCAGAAGTCTCCGCCTCCGTTTCCGTTGTTCAGGTCACGCATACCCCAAAAGCGGCTGCCGTCATAGGCTGTAATGGGGCCCAGGGAACTCAGGGTATCCCAAACATCTCCGCTGACATTGTAGGCAGCGGGACTGTTGGTATAGGTCCAGTTCTCAGAAGCACTTCCCTCAAAACCCTGAAGGAAAGTGGATTGGGCCGTTAGCGTAAAGCCAGCCATCCAAAGTAAAAGTGTAGTGATTGCTCTCATAGCGATAATTTTGGTTTAAGTTCGAACAAATCTAAGATTCAGCGCGCAAAAAGCAGTCAAATCAACTTTGATAGATATTAACTTTTAATAAACATTTCGGAATTTCTGCTCCGCACCGGGAAGAGAAAGCCCCGGCCGCTTCAAAAAAAGACCCGGATTTGCCGCTCCCCGGTAGCTCTGTGGGACGAAGTTTTGCCCTGCATAATAACGGAAAAGAAAGACGAAAAGGAGAGAAAAGTTATTTCATCGTAGAAATGAGGTCATTCATCGAATTTGGAAAAGGTATCGTCCGGAATTCATTGACCAGCGGATAGAGAGCCACTAACTTTAGTCACAAGAAAGTCACACAGGCAATTCGAATGATACGATCAAAAAAAATATTAGTTTCAATTTTCTTCCTCTTTTTTCTGACATTTGCTGCACAGGCAAACGGGCCCAAAGGGGAAAACACGAAAAACGTGCCTGTAAATAAAGTGGAGAAGAAAGAAATCAAAAAAGACAATAACGCGATTGTTGTTCCGAATATGAAGAATGATCAGTGGCAGATTCGCAAAAAGCGCATTCGCATTCCCGGAGAATTCGAAGGAACCCTGCCATTGCTCAGTTACAAAGAACAACAAGTCGCATAAAGTTGGTGTATTAGGGGAGTGTAAGGGGCTTATGCATTTATTTGCATGGCCCCTTATCATTTTCATAAGCTGCTCTTCTCTCCTTAAATTTGCCTTGTACCCCGAAAATCATCTCTGACATGCGCAGTCTGTTTTTTTGCACCCTGCTTTTACTTTCCCTGTCCCTATCCGGCCAGGTTTGTCTCGAAGGCAATTGTGAAAACGGCAAGGGGCGTCTTCGTCTGGCCGATGGATCGGTTTATGACGGAGAATTCAAAGACGGGCGTTTCACGGGCAAAGGAGAATACATTGCCGTAGGCGGACATCATTTTGCGGGCGACTGGCTTGAGGGCGATCTCTTGCGCGGCAAACTCGAGTATCAGAACGGAGAAATCTATGAAGGAAGCTTTGAAAACTACCTGCCCTCGGGGAAAGGCCGCCACAGCATGCCGGACGGCACGGTGTATACAGGCGAATTCAAAAGAGGTCTTTATCACGGCAAAGGAAAAATAATTTATGCGGACGGAAGCAGCTATGAAGGAGATTTCGTCAAGGGCAAGAGGCAGGGCTTCGGCATCTATAAAGGAAAGAACGGGCTGATATTTGAAGGAGAATTTTATGAAAACCAGCCCACCGGCCGGGGAAAAAAGATTTTTCCGAACGGAAACAAATACACGGGCCGGCTGGTCAACGGACGAATGGACGGCAAAGGCCGGCTGGAATACTATACCGGTGCCGTCTATGAAGGAGAGTTCAAAAAAGGAAAGCGCCACGGAAATGGGGTATTTACCATGCCGGACGGATCGCGCTATGAAGGAGAATTCAAAAACGGGGCTGCCGAAGGCCACGGAATGATCTACTACTCCAATGGCGACCGTTTTGAAGGCGAATTGCTGAGGGGCGGAAGAAACGGGGAAGGACGCTATTATTTTGCCGACAGCACCTGGTATGAAGGCCGTTGGGAAAACGACCGCGTGGTCGGGATCATCCTCTTCCACGATAAAGACGGGACGGTCACAGAGCAAAAAATCGTTGACGGAAAAAGGGTGCTGATCAATGAGAAATGAACCCGGGGCTTTGCTGCCTTAAGTAAATATCCGTGTCCGCTTCAGATATTTTTTAAGCAGGACGGCACTCACTGCGGCAATGCTCAGAAAGAGCCCGCCCAATACGGCATCGTTGAGCAGCATTTTGCCTATGCCGAAAAGCACCGAATAGGTCATCACGATAGCGATCATCCATGAAAGGGCCAGGTTTTTCATATTGCTGTTGTCCACCGCCATCCCTGCCCTGCCGGCTATTGCTTTCCAGGCTCCGTCCGGCCGCACCTTCAAATAGAATTTCTGCAAAGTTTTTTCCGACTCCGGGCGGGTCAGGAAAGTGACCGAGAGCCAGGCCACCGTTGTAAATGAAACCGTAAAAAAGAAAGAATCAGGGAAGACCCGGCCCAGGGCAAAGCGGGCAATGGAATAAGCCAGAAAGGGTGCCAGGGTGGCTACGATCTCGCTCCAGGCATTGATACGCCACCAGTACCATCGCAGAATAAGCACCAGCCCGAGACCTGCACCGCATTCGATTAGAAAGGTCCACACTCCGGAGATGGAATGCATGAAAAGCGCAGCTCCCCAGCCGAGGCAAAGAATAAGCAGGGTCGTCACACGCGATATGGCCACCAGTCTGCGGTTGCGCGCCCCGCGGTCGATAAAGCGCTTGTAAAAATCATTGACGAGATAGCTCGATCCCCAGTTTATCTGGGTCGAGATGGTACTCATAAAGGCCGCAAAGAAGGCTGCAAGCAAAAGCCCCTTCCAACCCACCGGCAAATTATTTTTCATAATCAGCACATAGCCCTTGCGCTTGTCTTTTTGATAAGCCAGCGCATCGCTTAATTCCGGATTCGTACGCGCTGCCGCCTGCAGCTGCGCACTGACGACCTGCAAGCTGCCCTCTATGCGCCCGATAAAGGCATTGCCGCGGGCCAGGCCGCTAATTTGTGTGGAATCCATCGCATAGGCCTCGGCAGGCACCCGGCCACTCTGTTCGAGAGAAAAAACCGCTTTTTGCAGAAAGGGGTCCTTTACTTTGCCCGAGATGTTTCCATAAAGAAGCACCGCACACAATCCTGTAATGATCCACGGCCACGGACGCAGGCAGTAGTGGGCAATTTGAAAAAACAAGGTAGAATACACCGCTCCTTTTTCAGATTTTGTGCTCATCATGCGCTGCGCAATATAGCCTCCGCCCCCGGGCTCGGCACCCGGATACCAGCTGGCCCACCACTGCACCACCATATGCGCCAGAAACGCACCGACACCCAGCGACAAAGTCGTTCCCAATGCTCCGGCCTTGCTGCCGTCCCCGATTTGCGGGAAAAAATTAAGGGATTCGGGAGCAGCCAGCTCCAGCTTATGGGTCATCTCTGTCAATCCGCCAATTTCGGGGCTGTTGACCACAAAAACGGCCAATGCAATCGAACCGGTCATGGCCAGCAAAAACTGGATATTGTCGGTAATGGCTACTCCGAGCAAACCGCTGGCAGCCGAATAAATGCCCACGAGCAGAAGCAAGGCCCCGAGAATGTAAAAAGCCTCCATGCGCTGCACATCAAAAAAAACTTCGAGGATGGTCATCATGGCCAGGTTGACCCATCCGATGATGAGGATATTCAGAAAGAGGCCGAAATAAACACTTTTCAGGCCCCTTAAAAAAGCCGCAGGCCGCCCCCCGTAGCGCAGCTCCACCAGTTCCACATCGGTCAGCACCCCGGACTTGCGCCAAAGGTTGGCAAAGAAAAAGGTCGTCAGCATGCCCCCGAGGAGGAAGTTCCACCACAGCCAGTTTCCGGAAATGCCGTATTGCCCCACGAGCTCGGTGACGGCCAGCGGGGTATCGGCCGCAAAGGTGGTGGCCACCATGGATATGCCGGCCACCAGCCAGGGAAGATTGCGCCCGCCCAGAAAGAAAGAGGCCAGATCGGAAGATGCCTTCTTGCGAAAGGCCAGCCCGATCAATACAATCAGCAGCAGCGAGATGCCGATAATCAGCCAATCCAGCGGAGCTATTTGATTTAATACTTCCTTCACACCTTGTATATCCATTGCGAATTTCTTCTTGCTTAATTTTGCTTCTTCGTTTTCTTCCGAAGGTCAATAATAAATGAAATCAGAGAGCCATGAAAGAGATAAATCGGATTGGAGTGTTTACTTCCGGAGGCGATGCCCCGGGCATGAATGCCGCCATCAGGGCCGTGGTGAGAGCTTCGCTGTATCACAAGCTCGAAGTAGCAGGCATCTACCGGGGATATGCCGGCATGATAGAGGGCAGTTTCATTAAGATGAACAGCCATTCGGTGAGCAACATCATACAGCGCGGAGGCACCATACTGAAAACGGCCCGAAGCGATGAATTCCGAACGCGTGAAGGTCGCAAAAAAGCCTACGAGAATCTCGTGGAAAACAATATTGACGCCCTGGTGGCCATCGGGGGCGATGGCACCTTCAGCGGGGCACATGTCTTTTTCAAAGAATACGGCATGCCCGTGATCGGCATTCCGGGCACCATCGACAACGACCTCTACGGCACCGATTTTACCATCGGCTTCGATACGGCCATCAATACAGCCATTGATGCCATTGACAAAATTCGTGACACGGCCGACTCGCACGACCGTCTGTTTTTTGTGGAGGTGATGGGCCGCGATGCGGGAATGATTGCGCTTCGAAGCGGCATAGCGGGCGGAGCCGAGGCCATTTTGGTGCCTGAATGGAAAACCGATATCGACCAGCTGATCTCCATACTGGAAAGAGGATGGAAAAAGCACAAAAGCAGCAGCATTGTGGTGATTGCCGAGGGCGATCAAAGCGGGGGTGCTTTCAAAGTGGCCGAAAAAGTAAAAGAACGATTTAACCATTACGACACCCGCGTCTCCATACTCGGCCACATTCAGCGCGGAGGCAATCCCAGCTGCAACGACCGGGTGATGGCCAGCCGCCTGGGCGTGGCTGCCGTAGATGCACTGACCCGGGGCCGAAGCGATGAGATGGTCGGCATTATTCACAACGAGGTGAAGTTCACACCGCTCGAAAAGGCAATTAAATACCACCAGGGCATCAACAAAGACTACATGCAGATGATTGAAATCCTGGCCGGTTATTGATCGCTCTCAGGCTCCATTTCCAATCGAAAGCGCTCCTTTTCCAGGCGGGAAAAATCACGCCCTATATCTTCTCTGCAATGGCTTTCGGGACTCACCACGAAGCCGATCTTGCTCAATACGCGGAACATGCCTCCGCCCACGAGTGGCGAAAAACTCAAAAAGCAGCCTTGCTCCCCGTCTTTCCTCATTTGAGAAGGAACGACTGCCCGCTTCACCGCCACTTCCGTATTAAGTTGAAAAAGCATCAGCTCCGAGTAGATGGCATCCGGTAAACTGTCTTCTATACTCAGAATATAGGGATGATATCCCATAAATGCGGGAATAACGAGTTCATGCTCCGCATTAAAAAGAAGCGGATTGCTCGCTGTCAGATAGCAGTGAATATCCAGTTTCCCGGCAAGGGCTTCCTTGTGAGGAATTTCGATCTTACTTATTTCATAATCCGGAAAGCGCTGGCTCACCCAGACCCTCGCGGCAAACTTTCCTTCCTTTGCAATCCACTTCCGCAGACTGTCGGCCGGGCTCCCTTCGATCTGAAACTTGACCGTACCATGAAGATGGTAGCTGCTGTCAAGTATCATGTTTGTAGCCGCCATGATGCTTTCATGCTTCAATTCCGATTGGGCTTTCACTATGGAGGGAAGAGAAAAGAAAAGGGCCATGGCAAGCGGTAAAATGCACTTTTTCATTGTTTGTATTTGTCCTCAAATTTACTCCAATCAATTTAATATTCGGGGCCTCGGATATGAACGAAACGGGAGATTATTCTTAATTTCAACTGATGCGCTTCGGCATTTTATTTTTTCTTCTCATCCTCCCTCTCCTTGTGGCCGGGCAAAAGTATGAAGCCCCTTCGCAGAGCGATTCCGTGTACATCTATGTGGATAACGCCCCACATTTTCGGGGCGGAGATGAAGAGATGTACCGCTACATAGAAGAACAACTCTTCCTTCAGCTTTCAACTCCTCTTCTCGACCGCATGAATGAATCGGGATCGTACGACTGCCTCGTGAAATTTGTGGTTGACCGGCAGGGAAATATCAGCGGGGCAAGCATCGACAACCGAAGCCGTGATTTTTACCTGAGCGATGACATAACCGGGATCATAAACAACATGCCCGCCTGGGAGCCCGGAAAAGTACGGGGAATACCCGTAAATACGCTTGTGTATCTGAAGCTGGATATTGCAACGGGCAACGGTTATCCTCAGATTCGATTTAATCCCCTTTTTCCCGATTCGGGCATCTGGGCGCGGAAGAGGATGAGCAGGAAACAAAAACGTTACGCCCTTCTGGCTGCCATCCTCCTGACCGGGCTCCTCTTTCTCTTCAGCAGCCGTGGAATTCCTTAGTTCGAAGACATTTCCCCGGTCCCGCTGATTCTATCCAGCAGGGCTGTCAGTTTCCGGGCCTCTTTCGTCCATGTCCAGTGTTTCCGGGCCTTCAGGCAATTTTCCTGCAATCGTTTGTAAAGTTCTTTGTCTTCGAGGAGCTTATTCAGCCCGGCCGCAATGCCCGAAGGCGAAATATTATCAATAAGCAGGGCTACTTCGAAGGATTCGTTGAGCAGCCGGTACTCCGGAAAATCGATACACAACTGGGGGATGCCTGCCTGGACGTATGAAAAAAACTTATTGGCCAGCGAATGATAATAGCTTTGTCCTTTCTCTTCGAGCAGGTTGAGCCCCAATGTGGCGCGGGGGGTCAGTTTTGTGAGCTCCTCGGGCTGAACATAGCCGGCAAAGAATATTTTTTTGTCGATATTCAGGTCAGCGGCCCGTCTGCGCAGCTCCTCGCTCAGGTCTCCTTCTCCGGCCAGCACGAGCCGGGCATTGACCTCATTCATGGCCTCGATCGCTTGCTCCAGTCCGCGCCCCGCGTTCAGTGCTCCCTGATAAATGATCCACGGCCTTGCAGAAGCTTTCTCCTCCGGGGGAGCTGTCGGCTCCGGCATGTTCCGGATCACCTCGAACTTTCGCTTATATCGCTGTTCGTACAGGGCCGCAACTCCCTGACTCACCGTCACGCAGGCCCGTGCTCCCGGCACGGCCCTGTCTTCGATCAGCTTCCAGACAAAGCGCACCCTTTTTCTTCCGGTCAGCTCGGGCAGACCAATGAAATATTCATGCGCATCATATACATAGGGCCGGCCCCGGAGTTTTTTTATGACATATGCGGCAAGAAGCGTATCGGCATCCACCGACCAGGTCAGCTCAGCCGGGTTTTTCAATAAGTAGAGGATCAGGCGGAGATTCAGCTCTGCATAAAAGAGGGGGCCTTTTTTGAAAAAACAGCGAAGCCGCGTTTGCTGATAATCCCTCATCCTGAAAGGTTCGGAACCGGGCAGTTCCCGGCCGATGAGCTCTGCTTCATAATCGTTATCCTGCATGCGCTGCGCAATGCGCTGCATGCGCTGGTCAAAGCTCAGGTCATTGCTGACCAGAATCTGTATTTTTTTTATTCTGCCCATTCCAGTTTCATCTCTTCATTTTCACGAATCAAGCCCTGGTCCGTAAGCCAACGTATGGCTTTCAGCACATCCCGATTGCCGGCCTTTATCAGTTCCGGCAAGTCCCTGATGCTCTTCGGCTCTTTTAGCAGGATCGTACGAATTTCCTCAAAAATGAGATCAAAAGCATCGGAGCGCAGGGATTCGCGCTCGCGTTCGCGGCAAACGTCACAATGCCCGCAATTCTTAATTGAACGCTCATCAAAATACTCCAATATAACCCGTTCCCTGCATTTTACTTTGTTGTGTACATAGAACAGCATTCCCCTTGCTTTCTCCATGGTCACTTTCCTACGGAAGGCAATGGCCGGCACATTCATGCCCAGCTCGCTTTTGTTGCTTTGCCTTGGCAGCAGAAACATGATCTGGGGCTTGTCTTTATAAGGCTCATAACTGATTATTCGCAGCTTTTGCAGTTGCTCCAGTTTTTTCCTCAGTTGTTCCACATTCAGACGGAGCGTTGCCGCCAGCTGCTTTTCATTGATTCTTACATAATAATCGAAAGCTCCCTCGTAGTTGCGCAGGATGGCCTGCGTGACAGGTGCCAGCTGGCGATTACTTACTTCAAGCTCATAGAGGACCTGCCGTTCGCAAATTACCTTTACCCGGGGCGAAAGATAAACGGCATCGTTCAGCACGATGAGCCCTTCGTTTTCAAGTATCCGGAGGGCATTGAACGTGTGCAGGGGCTGCAGGCGATAGGTTTTGCAAAATTCCACTATTTCAAAATCAAAGGAATAGCCCGCCCCCGAGCCCAGCGCCAGGCTGTAGTAGTCACATAGATTCTGATAAATCTTTTTTACAAACTCGATGGGCGGATATCTTTCCTCCACCGATTGTTTGAGGCGGCTTACATCGCGCCTGTCAAACAAGATGGCCGCATAGGACCTTTTCCCGTCACGGCCGGCACGGCCGGCTTCCTGATAATAACTTTCCAGGCTGTCGGGCAAGCCGACATGAATCACGAATCGAACGTCCGGCTTGTCGATGCCCATTCCAAATGCATTGGTGCTCACGATCACCCGTATGTGGCCCTTGAGCCAGGCTTCCTGGCGGGCATTTCGCTTGCGCATGTCAAGCCCCGCATGATAATAATCCGCCTTGATACCTGCCTTTTGCAGTATTTCGGCAATCTCCTTCGTCTTTTTCCGGTTTCGCACATAGACGATCCCCGCCCCATTGACCTTTTTGCAGATTTTGAGCAGTTTGCCTTCTTTGTCACCGTCATTGTAGCTGAGAAAAGAAATATTGGGGCGCGAAAAACTTTTGCGAAAAATCCGATGGCCTTTTTTGAAGTCCAGTTTTTGACAGATATCATCGCTCACCTTTGCCGTGGCAGATGCCGTAAGGGCCAGAACGGGAACCCCGGGATGAATAGAGCGGATTTCGGCAATTTCAAGATAAGGCGGCCTGAAATCATAGCCCCACTGCGAAATGCAATGGGCCTCATCCACGGCAAACAGGTTCACATTCATGCGGGTGAGGCGCTCGCGAAAGATTTCCGTTTTCAATCGCTCGGGCGATACATAGAGGAGCTTGACCTGGCCGTAGATGCAATTGTCAAGGACAATATCGATTTCATGCTTGCTCATCCCCGAGAACACCGCGTTGGCCCGTATTTTTCTTTCCCGAAGATGCAGCACCTGGTCTTTCATCAATGCAATGAGCGGAGAGACGACTATGCAGATGCCCTCCTTCATCAGGGCCGGCACCTGGTAGCAGACGGACTTGCCGCCTCCGGTGGGCAGCAGTGCCAGGGTGTCCTTTCCTTCCAGCACGGCAGCAATTATTTCATCCTGGGGCGAGCGAAATGAGTCGTAGCCCCAGTATTTCTTAAGTACCTCAAGTGCTGTCATTCTTCCTGTATAATGATTCCGTCTCTGATCCGCAGCCTGCGGTCGCACATGCCGGCCAGTTCTTCGTTGTGCGTGGCAATGACGAAAGTCTGATCAAATTCACTCCTGAGTTCAAAAAACAATTGATGCAGTTGCCTTGCATTTGCCGAGTCGAGGTTGCCGCTGGGCTCATCGGCCAGCACCACCCCGGGCCGGTTGATCAGGGCACGTGCCACGGCCACCCTTTGCTGCTCACCGCCCGAGAGCTCCGATGGTTTATGTTTTTTTCGCGGCAGCACCCCGAGGCGCTCGAGCAATTCCCCGGCAAGGGCAGCGGCCTCCGAAAAACTTTTCCCCGATATCAATGCCGGGATGCAAACATTTTCCAGGGCGGTAAATTCGGGCAGGAGGTGGTGAAACTGAAACACGAAGCCGATGTGCCGGTTGCGAAAGCGGGCCAGCTTGCGGGGCGACAGCCGGGTGACCGGCTCCGACTCGATGTATATCTCCCCTTCATCGGGGTCATCGAGTGTCCCGATGATTTGCAGAAGCGTACTCTTCCCGGCACCGCTGGCTCCGATGAGCGCAATGACCTCGGACTTCTCTACTTCCATGTCGATGCCGCGCAATACGCGCAGCGCTCCGTACGATTTATGAATGTTCTTTGCCCGGATTACCTTTTGCCTGCTCATTCTCCAAATTTAGCAAAAGAGAAATGGCCCGAAGCAGCTTCAAAAGGCTTTTCTTTCACTGCAGGCAATACAGCCCTATTTCTCTGCAGATTCGGAGTCCTTCACCGGACAGGTACTAAATCCGAAAATGGTGTAGAGCGGACAAAACCCGATCAGACTGGTCAATAGAAAGATGGCGGCTACAACCAAAAAGACAATGCCCAAGGTTCCGGTGACCGTGCCGGAGAAATATAAAATAGCCATAATGACTGCCAGCAGTACCCTGGCTATTCGGTCTGCTTTTCCCATGTTGTGTTTCATCATTTCTTGTTTTTTAGGTGAAATATTCAATCAGCAAGCCCAGTATCACCGCAAAAGAGATACAGAGGATGCATACGTAAACAAATTTAAGTGCCTGCCTGTTCATTGCTTTCTCGAAATTTGCTATCTCAAATTTACTCATTATCAGACTTTCATGCCGCAACAGGCTTTCCCCTGACCGGGATCCCTTTCCGGAATGCACCAATATCTTATTTTTGGTCAAAATTTTAATCCTATGCAGATCATAGACGGAAAGAAACTGGCCCGGGAGATCAAAGAAGAGCTGCGGCAAAAAACGGCAGAGATGACCGCTGCCGGGCATCGCCCGCCTCACCTCGCAGCCGTTTTGGTAGGAAATGACGGTGCCAGCCAGACGTATGTAAACAGTAAAGTAAAGTCGTGTGAGCGAATCGGTTTCAGGTCAACGCTAATCCGCAAAGACGAAAGCCTCAGCGAAGCGGAGCTGCTCGAAATCGTGGATCAACTGAACCGAGATGAAGAAGTGGACGGTTTTATCGTGCAGCTGCCCCTGCCCCGGCATATCAACGAAGAGCGAATTACGATGGCGATCGACCCGGCCAAAGACGTGGACGGTTTTCACCCGGCCAATATCGGAAAGATGACCCTCGGTATGCCGGCTTTTCTTCCGGCCACTCCATACGGTATCATCACCATGCTTGAGCGCTACGGCATCAAAACGAGCGGGCTCAACTGCACGGTAGTGGGGCGCAGCAATATTGTGGGGCGGCCCGTGAGCATCCTCATGTCGCGCAATGCCGAGCCCGGCAATGCCACCACCACCCTCTGCCACAGCCGCACCCGCGATCTGAAAGCCGAATGCAGGCGGGCCGATATTTTGATTGTAGCCCTCGGCCGACCCGAGTTCATCACAGCCGATTATGTGAAAGAGGGCGCCATCGTGATTGACGTGGGCATACACAGGGTGCCCGATGCCGGAAGCGAAAAAGGATATGTCATCAAAGGCGATGTGAAATTTGATGAAGTAGCGCCCAAATGCAGCTATATCACCCCGGTGCCCGGAGGTGTGGGAGCCATGACCGTGACCGCCCTTTTGATGAATACCTTCGATGCCGCCCAAAGGAGAATTGAAAAATGAAAAGTGCATGCTTCGGAGCACTCCTTTTTCTGCTGATTTCCTGCAAGGTGAACGAAGCGCCAAAAGAAATCGCCAAGCCGGCTCCCGCTGACTCCCTTGTAAAAGAGCCGGAGAGAATGCCTCTCAAAGAGGGCTTTTCTTTCTTTAAAATCGAGAAAGACAGCAACGGAACGGATATCCTTCACACATTCAACACCCGCTATTTCACGCACACGGCCATGATGAGCGACCTGCCGGTCTCTCTCCTGATTGAAGAAAAGCTGGAAAGAAAAACAAAAAGGGAAGGACGGCAATGCAGCGAAGGGCGCCTGGAAATGACGATTTACCGTGTGCGGAATGACAGCCTGATAAGCTTGCAAAAAATTGAAGCCCCTGCGCTTTCTTACGCTTTCAGCGGCTATTCGGGCCGCCTCTTTGTGACCGATGTCGAAAGCTGCGCTGATGCACTGCCCGTGCACGGCCTCTATTCCCTGCGCAGGAGCGAGCCATTGCTCATCTTCTACAAGAGCTACAATACCCTTACCCTTCCGGCCACGAAGGAAAAGCGCTATGTCGGCTTTCATCCCTACCGGGGGGCCATAAAGCCCGTGGACAATAAAGACGGACAGCGCCTGGTCGGGGTGCTTCGCTATACGGACGAAGAGGGAAACCGCAGCGACTTTGCACTGCGCTGCAGTGATTCCGTCCTTTTGCAAAAACTGAGGGCCCGCCCTCCGAAGCTCTTTTTTACCGTCATGCGAAACGGTCAAACCGTGAGGGCCGCAGACTTGGAGCTTTATCCCGAAAGGGGCGGCAAAGCCGTTTTAATCCCCGATGGATTCCAAATTGAAATAAATCTCGCCCGCACGGCAGATATCGAAGCCATTGTCGTACCGGTAAAAATGGACCGAATCGACAGCGAAGGAATAAAAATTCCCGATGATCGCCTGCAATTGGAAAAATTGCGCTGACAGGCATCGAACTGTCCTTTCAATAATTGTATTATTATCTCCGAATGGAAAAAATAAATCAGAAAAAAACACAAGACCGCAGTCAAACCCGCCAAAACAGCTTGCCTGTGATGGAAGAATTTCTATCCATACAGGGCGAGGGAGCACACAGCGGACGGGCGGCCTGGTTTATCCGCCTGGCAGGCTGCGATGTGGGCTGCGTATGGTGCGATGTAAAAGAAAGCTGGGATGCCGAAGCACACCGTATTTGCAGCGTAGATGAGATGGCGGAAAGAGCGCTCGGCAGCGGAGCCCCCATGGTGGTCATTACGGGCGGTGAGCCGCTGATGCACCATCTCGACCTGCTGACGGGCACACTGATCGATGCAGGCCTGCAAGTACATATCGAAACTTCCGGGGCCCATCCCCTCAGCGGCCATTTTCACTGGATCACCCTTTCGCCCAAGAAATTCAAAGCTCCCCTGCCCGAAATACTGCCTTTGGCCGATGAACTGAAAATAGTCGTCTATCACAAGAGCGATTTTGCCTGGGCCGAAAAATTTGCCGCCCTCGTGCGCGATGACTGCCGGCTCTTTCTCCAGCCCGAGTGGAGCCGAAACCGCGAGACGGCTCCCCTGATCCTCGACTACATCCGTCTTCATCCCCAATGGTCCGTTTCCCTTCAAATTCACAAATACCTCGATGTCCCGTGATCCGTATTTTGCTTACATATCTCGTCATTGTATGGGCCGCCCGGACGGCCGGAGGGCAGGTATTTGAAAAAGACGCTCCGAGAAAAGCGCTGAAATACTACGAAAAAAGCGTGGATGCCTTTCGCAGCATGAACTATGATAAGTCGGAGGCCTACCTCTTGAAGTCGCTTGAAGCCGAGCCGGATTTTGTAGATGCCCTCCTGCGCCTCGCTGATCTGTGCTATCGCCAGAAACGGTATGAAGAAGCCGCCCGCTATTTTGAAAAAGCGACAGCCCTGGCGCCCGATTACAAATACAGCGTTTATCAAACGCTGGGCCGTGCCTATCTGCACCTCGAAGCGTACGAAAAAGCCCGCCAGGCCTACGAGCATTATCTGGAAAAACCGGGGCTTTCCGAAAAAAAGCGCTATGCCATGAGCCGGCAAATCGAGAATCTGATCTTCTCGCAGGAAGCCAAAAAACACCCCGTCCCCTTCCGGCCGGAAAACCTCGGCAAAGGGGTGAACAGCAGCGATCACGAATACCTGCCGACACTCACAGCGGGAGATTCCCTGATGTATTTTACAAGGAGGGAAGGACAATTAGAAGATATCTGGCAAAGCAGCCGGCAGGATGACCAATGGGAGGAAGCCGTAAACCTTGGGCCGCCCGTCAATACCCCCGACTTCGGTGAAGGCTCCCAGGCCATCTCTCCTGACGGCAAAACCCTTTACTTTGCTGCCAATTGGGGCGATGGAGAGAAAATCAGAGGCTGGGATATCTACGAAACCGAGCACAGCGACAGCGGCTGGACCACACCCCGCATGCTGCCGAAACCCGTCAACACACGCAGCTATGAATCACAGCCCTGCATATCGGCCGATGGGCGCATGCTCTTCTTCAGCAGCCGCAGAAAAGGCGGATACGGGGGGAAAGACCTCTATGTATCGTATCGAAAGGAAGATTGCAGCTGGGGCAAGCCCCGCAATCTCGGACCCGTGATCAATACCCCGGGCGATGAGGAAGTCCCTTTTATCCATGCAGACGGTAAAACCCTCTACTTCGGCTCCAACGGCCACCCGGGCATGGGGGGCAGCGACCTCTATTACTCGAAGATGGACGATACGGGCGGATGGAGCACACCGGTCAACCTGGGCTACCCGCTGAATACCCGAAACAACGAGGGGGCGCTGTTCGTCTCCGCCCTTAGCGGCTACGGCTATTTTGCCTCCGACCAGCTCGAAGGCGAAGGAGGCTATGACCTCTACCGCTTCAAACTCTGGGATTCCATACGCCCCGAGCCGGTGGCATTTATCCTGGTCGAGATTTTCGATCGCGAAAGCGGAGAGAAACTCGATGCCGATTTTGACCTGATCAATCTCGAAAAGGGGGAAAGCATTCTCAACTCCAACTGCAACAACTATTTAAAAGAGTATTTCTACCTGCCTTTGCCCCTTGAAACCGAGTTTGCGCTCAACATCAGAAGGCCCGGCTATCTCTTCCATTCGGCCCATTTCTCGCTGACAGGCGATGACATGTTTCGCATCCGGAAGGTGAAAGTCTATCTCGATAAAATAAAAAGCGGCAAACGCATCATTTTGGAAAATGTATTTTTTGAAACGGACAGTTTCCGTTTGGACGAACGCTCTTTCTCCGAGCTGAACGAGTTGGTGGACTTTCTAAATCAGAATCCGGAGCTGAAGATCGAAATAGGCGGACATACCGACAACACCGGAGACCCGGCATACAACCGAAGGCTCTCGCGGCTGCGGGCCAAATCCGTGCGGGATTACCTGCTGGCGCACGGCATTGAAGCCCAACGCATCCGCTTCGAGGGCTATGGCGACAGCAGGCCCGTTGCCGGCAACGATGATGCCGAAGGCCGCTCGCTGAACAGGCGCACGGAGATTCGCATAGAATAGAGTGAGCGCTGCGCCCGCGGTTATTGCTTAATTATTACGAGCTCCGAATGGCCTGCCGCCCCGGCTATGCGCAGCAAATACAAGCCCTGAGGCAAAGCGCTCAGATTGAGACGGGCATGGGCATCGAGGGTGCCGCT
>Ga0256839_1000316_pt1 | contig 61644 bp, 72 predicted proteins | sample 354166metaG_FD_185968 | JGI IMG/M metagenome (GOLD analysis project Ga0256839, IMG submission 185968) | Hydrothermal vent microbial communities from Mid Atlantic Ridge, Atlantic Ocean - 354-166 | ecosystem: Environmental > Aquatic > Marine > Hydrothermal vents | place: Atlantic Ocean: Mid...
CAGAGGTCAAGTAGATGTCTTCCACGGTTTTAATTATAGGGCATTGGGTTTTGCGCGTCAACACTTTATTCCGATTTATCACGCTGATAACATGCTGCGCGAATCAACAGCTAAATCCGGATACCCTTTATTATTAAACTACGGATTTACAAAAACGCAAAAAAAAAGGCCAGAATAAACTGGCCCTTCGTGAAAATGATCATTTAGTCATTTTTTGATGACTTCTTTACCGCTTTTTTGCAAGAGACTCCTGCTTTTCAGTAAACAATACACCCCATATTAGAACCCCTATCACCAAAGATATTAGTCCCAACATTAGCCATAAAGTGCTCATAATCATTTCTCCTCTGTCTTAGATAAGAGTAGCCCTATTACCCACCACAGTAAACCAAATACTCCAATAGCCAAGGCTTCTTTATTCGTAATTTTATCACCTGCAACGATATAGGCCACAAATCCCAATCCAATTGCATAAATCCCGAGTTTCCGCAGATCTTCGGATAACGCATTCCGCTTATTAGCCAAATGAGGCTTAATCAATTTATACAGAGCGCTTGTTCGCGCACCTGTATTATTCTTCTTTTTCATGTAGTACTCCTTCATATTTAATGGAGAAGCACTACCCCCGCAGGGGTAAAGTCCCTCCAGGGTTAAAATAAAGATGGCCGCTGTTAACGAACCATCTTATCCAGATGCCATTGAGTGTTATTTACTCTTTGGCGATTGTTGCAATACGTTAATAATATGGCTTGCCTCTTTAGCATAAGGGCCTTTTATATCGATCGATTTTAACGCTTTACTAGCATACTTGGCCATAACAAACATTCGTTGGCCAAGCATCACATCCACTAACCGCTTCCGACATAGCTCGCTATACTCTTTAGCTGCCCCATCAAAGCCCTTAGGAGGGCAAAATGGATCATCAACATTAACGCCCGGCATTGTATTAACCTCATTCATATTCAGGACACCCATGACGCACCTCCTGAAACAACATGATTGAGATTATTCCATGCCGGAAACCCTATGACACCTTCATTGACCAGAACATCATTCCAATCGACAGACTTTTTACCTTTAGGTATTGGCCTACGAATAGCCATCCGAATAAAACGAATGTTTTGCTGTTCCAATCTCTGTTTCAATGCCTCCATTGCAGTCTGTCCAGCCAAAGATCGATCTTTATCTTCCCAACCAATCACGGTATGCACACCAGCAGGAGGAATGAAGCCCTTCATAATTGCCGTAGACACGCATGACCAGGTGGGTATCCCATACACTCGCATAGGAGATAAAGCCGTCTCTAACCCTTCCGCGACGCCGATCACACCATCTTTTGGGAGTCCCCCAAGCTGAATGGCTGCACCAACGACACATTTATCATCAGGCACCGACATCATCTTACGATGACATTCAACTTTGGCCTTTTTCCCACGAGTGGTTAGGTAAGTTCTATGCAACGTAATAATATCTCCGTCAAGACCACGAATCGCCGTAATCATTGCCGGAAATTTTCCGACAACAATCGTATTTCCATCATCGTCATCTTCATGATAGGGCAATGCTTGATGAAACCGCACATTGTCCCCAATGGTAAACATGTCACGACGAAGCAATACACCGCGATGTTTCAAGTAACGGAGAAGAGGGCCGGGAAGCCCGCCATCAAGAGAGATGGACTCACTCCAAACCCGCTCAATACTTTTATGAGCATTGGATGAACTCCACCCCACCTGTTGTGCCATTTTTTCCTGCAATAGCTTAATCTCTTCCATCTTCTCGGGCGTTGGTTGATTCAAAGGAACAACCGCCCTTGTTTCCGGTTGAGTCCGCACCTTTGAAGAAGAAGAACCAGAAACTGGAGCAGACCGTTGAGACCTCTCATTGTTCTGTTTAATTTCTGGTTCCACATTCAGGAATTCCGCAACACGACTCAGCGTTTCACGGAAATCCCAGCCTTTAAGCCAGATCAAAAGATCCAGCCCGTTATTAAAGGTTCCGCAGGTATTACAAACTCCGCCACCTGTATCAACCACATCCTTCTTAAAGAAACGGAAACCATCTCCGCGACCCTTTTTGCTGGATGTGCTGTGAATTGGGCAGGTTACATGGCTACCTGGCTTCCTCAGCGCCTCGTCTAATTGGTCATATGCTAGATATGCAAAGATCTCCAGCCAGTGCCCTGAGGCTGCCTCCTTGACCTTGGAGGCATCATAATATGGCTCTGCAACTTTTAATGCCTTCATAGTGATTCTCCTTTTGTCAGGAAGGTTAAATGGTTAATTTTCATGGTGTGTACCTCTATATAAAAAAAAGGGGAACTCACCCCCGAGAGGGAGAAGAATTCCTGCCGGGTTTATAAATGTGATTGGCAGTCAAATCAGTTTCGTCACTGAAAATTATTGCCGAAAAAAGACTGACTATTTGATAACTATAAGTGCCTCCTTAAGAATTAAAGGGCGCATGCCCTATTGGGTAGTGATGCCCAGTGGGGATTAAGTCGATGCTGTTTATTGAATTGGCCAGCTACCAATATCGTCACAAGGACGAATTCTTTGTACCTGCTTTTATTGACCCACTGAAACAATGGAGCAATAAAAACAAGCACCAGGGGAGTTATCCCCCGGCGATCATATCTATGCTGCTAATGGAAAAGTCTTCGATTTTTCCTCGGATTCCCTGACACCAAAGATCAACCCACTTATCAAGTCTCGACGACAAGTAGAGTAATAACGGTCTCCCATCTGGTATGAAATGCCGCCCAATGTAGCTTCGGCCAGTGGCTCATATTCCTCCAAACAGGTTTCGTCCTTGATATCTATAAGAAGAAACACTTCGGCCTTAAGCCCTGTAATACGGATATTGCCAGAGGCCATCTCCACACAGGTGGAAATAAGACACTCCTCATCCCAATCACTCATGAAGCTATCCTCGGGATCTTCCTCTATCTCAAACAAGCGAAAAAGATATTTGGCTGTTTTAAACCGCCAGACTTCTTTTTCCTCCTGATTAAATGCATCAAGGATTTTATATCCGTCGGCTTCAATCTTTCGAGCAACGCCTTGGGAATATTCCAAGAGAATGTCGGCTAAAGCTTGGCAATCATCAAGATCACCTTGTTCCTCCGAGGCGATTTCCAAATCAACATCCCAATCAATCGTCATTGTTTTCTCATGAACATATCGACCTGATTGTTCAATTGAAAATCCACAACCCATCTCTTGAATAAGCTTGGAAAAATACCGATGTTGGGTAAGGTTTCCTACACGATGAAGAGCATTTTTCACATCTACTGGAAAAAAAGACGGAAGCAGGTTGCCCATACTTTCATTATCGACATAGCCTGTGAAGCTACACCCATCACCTTGGGAACAACCAAGCGACCAGAGCACTTTTTCAACGTCATCAAAGCCAAACTGCTTTAAGACGTGGCGAAAATATTGTTCAAGCATAGTACCTCCTATTAAAATTAAGGGGCACTACTCCCTACCAGGGCATAGTGTCCCGATTGGGGTTAAAAACCAGTTTTCTCGACGAACCCACTTGGTCAAAGGTTAAGGTTGCCGCAATAGCCTTACAGCGTAGGACGCTGCAATTACTGTTTCTAAATTTTCTAGAAAATCATCAAGAGCCTTATGAATTTCGTTACGTGTCATTCCTCGTGTAATTAGAATCGTGTTTGTGCTCAGTATGTTTCGACCTTCACTGTCGTATTGAGATGTTACTACACACTGATGATACTGATCCGAGGGTGTTTCTCGTACCCAAATCCACGCCTGCTTTTGGCCCACAACCGTTTCATAGAATTTTATTGCCACTGGAACAACACAACAGTCCGTGTTCCAGCCGCATTTTCTTAACCGATCTAATACGTTTTTTTCGGTGGTCATCCTGCTACCTCTTGGTAAAAGGAGGCACTTTCCCTGCTGGGAAGATGCCCCCAGTAGGGTTAAACTTGCTTTCGCAAGTGTTTACAAAAACTCGCTCACGCGACTTGCTGTTCCTTGCTAGTCAGTACTGCCACCCGGCGAATTGCCTTATCCATGAGTGACTTCATCAGCCAGTTGCCTGAATTTGAGAAATAACTACGCCATCTTTCCCAATCATTCAATTGGATTTTGGGAGCATTAAATACCCCCCAAACGCCCTTAGAAACACCATCTCGTAGCGTCTGAGAAACACACTTTTTCGTTTCTTCAAGCGACATGGACGTGTTAATTTCCAACGGCGGTTTTTGGATCAGCTTTTCAGCTTGGGCAAAAGTTATCTTCTCTACACTACCGTTGTCGGTATCGACTAAGAACACATGAATACTCTGACCGTGACCACCAAAAAGCCAATGAGTAATATGGATGGGGTCCGCCCCTATTTCTATTGGTACCAACGTGGAACCACAAGTACGGAGCAACCATATAAATCGACACTTGTTGAAGACCTCCAATATGCGAAGGTCATCCTCAAGATCTGACTGATTGATTTCTGGTAAATGATGCACACTGGCAAGGCCAAGCATCTTTGAATGGAGTTTGTTTGGCATGGTATCTCCTTCTTACTTACGTTGAAGGTACACCACACCCGTGCCGGGTATGATGTACCCGGTTGGGAAAAATGCTGATTATGGTCAGCTGCCATAATGTTCCGTATAAACGAAAACATGAAGATGGTAACCCATAAAGCTATTGTAGAACAAGCGTTCGATTTCTTGTCTGTTTCTCTCAGGCAAGTTATCCACAATTTCTGTGGATATCTACAGGGACAACTCGTCATTTACTACCTATATTCATAGAGTTAGCTAACTGATCACTTACCATGCAAGTCATTATTTGGTCAGCACAACACCTCACCATTCAGCCCCTTTTTGGTGTTCTTTACAGCCTCTTCTTGAACTTTAGTTATTCGTAGGTATGCTGCACATTTCTGATTTGATCATACTGAATCAATATGTCCCACATTGTGTCTGTCAAAAGGGAGTATGACTGATCGAAAGGCATATCTTCAGGAACATCCCAGTAGATTGAAATAGCGTCTTTTTCCTGGTCTGCCTTTATAAAAACAGGACCTGTATTTGTATTGTTAATAAGCCAGCTCTCTTCCTCTTGAGCGTTTACCTCCACAGGTACCTTTTTACTTTGATGTGCGTTTTTTTGTCCAAACCGCATACTTTTAATCTCCCGCCCCCGGAGATATGGAAGAAAATCTTTTGCTATCTGAAATTCCAGCTTGTCTGGCACTGAATGTCGATAAATAAAAGGCCCAGAATCCAGGCTCCATGCCCACCAGCTTGTAAAAGAAGCACAAAATATAAACACAAATATCAAGGTCTTATTCATTATTTTTCCTCTACCTACTCCAACTCATTTTTGTAACATCCCTTGATTTCTTTTTTTCAACATAAATAGCCCTGTGCGCATAAAAAATGCACACAGGGCTGCCTTGTAGGAACTAAACCATCTCAGTATTCTCAGCATCTTCCATTAATGCCTCAATACAACCACCAAGATCAGTCTCAGCTGCGTTAAGCCGCCGGACGGCCTCATTCAGAGAATCACAGCCTTCCGATGTACTCAACTCTCTCATGAGAAAAAGAAACAGTGTGTCACATCCGTTTTCGGCTTCATCAGCACTTTGAATGTAGCTGTATATTCCCTCGCCATATCTCTCCTTAAATACCTTCTGATATTGGTTCAAAGGTTCTGACTGGCGAGCGGTGATATCCACTCCTTTTCTCATTTTTCTCATTTTTCTCAAGATGTCCTCCACCCCAGCAGAAAGTACACGATCCTTGGTAATTCTAATTGCCCAACCAACAAATGCACCTGGAGTAACTTTTGAGCACCCGTAAGATCCCATAACTTCAATTGCCACAAGAGGATCTTTCCTGGTGTTTTCTTTTTTGTTCAAAATGCCCCGGAAAATATCTTCCCAGGATATTTTAACGCTATCAAGATCGATGTGTACGTCATCGATGTCTTTTCCCTTCAACTCAGTTACGAGCTGTGTCACCCAGTAAGGGCGACTCTCATTGTCAGAATAATCTGATGTCAACTGACCTAGGAAAGCTTCTGGACTCTCTAGGCTTAATTCAGCCAGAGAACCCTCCGAGAAGAAATACCGCGTATGATCCTTCTCACAATCCTCCCAATTGACCCCAAACGCTTTTAGAAGCGAGAGATCACTTGAATTCGTTAAATCAAAGGGAATCTTTGTTAGTACTGTATAAACATTGTAATAGTCGGCCATTACATTTCTCCATGCTAAGTAAGCCGGAGACACCTCCCCCCGCAGGGTGAAGTCCCCCGGCAGGGTTTAAAAACTATTCAGTGATAGTAGTAATTAAAGGGTACGGACAAATCGGAGTCCATTCCATACCCACCATTTTTCAGGATCGCCATAGATCTCCCTAATCTTTTCTTGATCCATTGGATCACTCAGATCATAGACCACCTGCGCTTCTTCGCCCGTATAAAGCGAGATCCACAGATCGATGATGTAGCGGTCATCAATTACCGCAAAATCATGACCACCAGCAACCAACACTGCGTCATGGATCACACCAGGATTGTTCTGAACCAAAAATCCTCGAACACTGCCCCGACCAATCCTGTGAACAACAAAATGGGCGCAGTTAGTACAACGGCCCATCTCACCGAATCCGGGAAGCATGGCATAACCATCTGGCTCATCATAAGTGACACCAATTTCCTCTTCCGAGGGAAACAGAGCGGCCAACACCGCCTTACTGTTAGAAGACTTGTGCTGGTCGGCATCGACAACACCTGCTTCAATCATGTGTACCTCCTCAATATAAAATGCCGAGGAGGTATCTCACCTGTCTGGTGAAGGATGCCTCCCCAGTAGGGTTAGAAAAAACTATTGACTAATAAGACCGCAAAGCTGAGTCACATGATCAACATAGAGACTCCGACCCTTAGGGTAGGTACGGATAAGATTTGCTTTTTTCATGATATGTCCTCTCAGATGAAATGAGGGACGCACCCCCCGGCTGGGGATGTTTCCCCCGCGTGGGTTAATAAAGCATTAAACCGGGCCAGCATTATCGCCGAAAGCCCCTGAGGGCATAGACCAGTTCTTAATAAAGATAGGTTCTAAATATTCCGAGCTCATAGCAACCTCAACGAGGCTGTCACAAATGGAATCGTAGGGCCGTCCTTGATTAGCAAGTTCGTTAACAGTGTGCTTTCTATGAATTGTGCAAGAAAATTCTGCTTCATAGTCAGCAATGATAACGAACCTGTCTGGAGCCACCTTGCGCACACTTGCCCACTGATCTTTCGACCCGAAAATGCACGTCATGCAAGATAACCGCCCCCAGCCCAATCGATATGCAGGATGAGGGTTAATTGAGTGGCGCTCGATGATGGCCCACACGTCTTCTTCCGACCATTGATGCACTGGTCGAAAATGATCGACATGTCGCTTACTTCGGCCATTTCGCCTATCAACGCGATGGGGCTCAAAGCGCTTGTAATTCGCTCTTGCCTTGCTTTCTTGCGCACGTTCACCAGTAACAATTAGTGTTTTTCTATCCGAAAAACGCTCTTGGTTAGTAATGGCCTTAGAGGCAACATCGATTTTAAGGTAAGCGCTACACCACCTGGTTGTCAGCGATGCACTTGTCTGAGGAAATTTTCGTCGCGTCGATCTTTTTCCGCCCGTCCCTCCTTTCTTGAGTATGCCATCAGGCGTCTCAAAGCAGACAGGCTTCGTAAGTTCGTCTTGACGTAGCATTTCACCCAAAAAGCCCCCGACCTTCCACGAAAAGTAGATTGGCAACTCAAGTGATTGTGCAAATTTGCGACAATAATCCTCTGTAACAGGCCAATCCATTAAAGGGGAGTCACTGTCTTTACCATCAACACAATGATGCCAAAGCTCAATGCGTGATGGATCAGCGCCCTCCTCCAACAGATGTAACAGCGCCGCCTGACTATCCTTTCCACCTGAAAAAGCAACAACGATACAATCGTAGCTATCAAGATCAGGAGAAATGAAGTCATGAGACTGCTGACTACTTTCAGGATATTCAAATAGCGATATTTGAGTATTTAACATTTTACCTCCTATATTTAAACAGGAGGAAATCCCCAGCAGGGATACCTCCCTATGTGGGTTAGTAGTTTGCTGATTATTTGAGAAGACCAGCTATCTTCTATGCGCCAGAGGCACAAATCTTTTTCAGATAAACCATGCAACCATGATCTATTTGGAAAAGATCGTTCTCTTTAAAAAAACAAGGGGCTTAAAGCCCCTTGCTGTTATCAACGTTTTATAGACCCAACAATTAAGTCTCGAAGTATCTGCGGATTTAGTCCCGCCTCAATACAACAAGTGAAGTAACTGAATGGCTGAATGGAATCATCCATTAGCCACTCAATCGCTTCTGTTCTTATATGCAAAGATGTCCTTCCATCCTTAATCGATGCAAGAGTCTTTTTTAAAACGTAGAGCCGAAGCTGCCCAATCTTTTCATCCGTCCATTTGACTTTTTCGTCATCTAAGGACGTGGAAAAGATAAGATGCAACTCATATTGGTAAGCCATAAAACACCCCCGATATTTCGGAGAGGCTATCTACCCAGTGGGGCAATAGCCCCTATGGGTTAATGGGATACCGCTTTCACCTCATTAGGTTCTGGTAAATCCAGATAATGGAACACACCGCACTGGCGGGTATAGGATATTGGTGCCTTATGGCATCCCACCCCGACAGTACGTTTGCCGCATTCCTCTGCATGTTGTACCAACGGTAGAAAATCACTATCCGATGAGACAACAGCCAATGTGTCGAACACCATTGGCCCATACAAACTCGCAGTTGCATCCACTGTTAATGAAATATCAGCAGCGTTTTTAGATCGTGTGATGTTGTAACGATGAGCCGTTACAACACCATACAAATTAACAAGCCGTTTCCATGAGGATGGCTTGCGTGACCAGTTACCATAGGCTCGGACGAAACGTATGTTGCCCATTTCTCGAAGCTTAAGGATTGCTTTCTCTGCCATTTCAGCGGATATATTATCCGCGTCGATGAACATGCCAATATTCGTCATTCATTTGATCTCCTGATAGACGCACCCTCCCCCCAGCCGGGAAAGTGCAATGAACAATCCCTGGCTGGGAGGCTTGTGTTAAGAGATCAGGCCGCTTCGATCGTGAGCTTGTCTCTCATCAACTGGAAGAGCGTAGTTCTTAGCTCATCAGCCGAATCGATAACAATGCTTCGGTCAAAGTAGTCTTCAACTCCATTGTGGCAAATGCCAATACCAACCGTTTCTACTCCTGCACTTTCGCAGAGGTCGAGAACGGTCTGACAGGCCTTGCCATTATCAGGATCACCATCGGTAATGACAATCATGAGTTTTCGGTCTTCACCCATTTTGGACAACTCATAGGCGGCATACCAGATGCCTTCCGCCATAGGTGTGTAACCGCTGACAGGCTCCATAAAGCGATGAACTTGTCGTTTTACCAACTCACCATGTCTAACCGCAGAACGCACAGGATCGTCACTAGCGCCGCAAAAATAAGTGACCGCAGGTGATACGCCCGGTATCGAATCCAATGCAAGAGCAATTGCCAATGACGCTTCTCTGGCAATTGCATCGTTACCACCGCTCATGGAACCCGATAGGTCAGTCAGTACATGCACTGCCGTGTTGGCCTGAGCACGATGTTCCCTGTGTCTAAAGATCCGGGTATCACCTGACATAATTCGAGTCACACGCTTGGTGTCGAGTTTACGGCCTCTGCGGCTGGCACGATCACGGCTTTGACGTGCAGCTTGCACTAACCCCATAAGCTGGGATCGGAGCTTTGATGTTGTGCCTTGCACATCACCAAGCAACTGCCTGCCTAATACTTCATCGCCCACCGTTGAGGGGGCAAAGGGTACCGTACAGTAGGAATCATCGCCGTTAATCTGAGCCTCTTGGAAAAGCTCGGATTTCAAAGCCTCAATCGCATCGTCATCAAGATCATCAGAGGTAGACCTCAATGCCTTTACAATATTCGCCTTCGCAGTAGAAAAAGAGTCGGTTCCAGCGCTCTGACCATCCGCGCAGTCCTCCGAAGAAGGCTGGATAGAATCATCATCACTGGCACCACCAGGATTATCCTCCGCCCCCTGATCATCCGGGGTACCAGAAGAATCATCCTGACCATCATCGGGTGACGAATCACCACCTTCCGATTTTTCTGCTTCCTTTTCCGCTTCCTCTTCAAGCATTTGAAGTATCTTATCAACAATCGATAAGCAATCAGAGGTACTCTCTGTCCTCAAAGCTTTCCGAAGCAATACAGCCAAGCGGGTATTAACACCCTCAGAAAACGCTTCCTGCATGGCCACATCAGCGGCATTCGCTAGTTCTTCTAATGGCTGCTGAAGCATATTCGCACGAAGCCAGTAGAAGGCTTTTGCCTGAAGTATGCTTCCTGGTTGGTCACTCCCCGAGACGGCCTTGAATAACCCCTCTTGTTTCAGATAGGTCACCGTGGCATCGAGGTCTGAACGTACACCAGGGAATTTGACCATCATGGCCAGTTCAATGCGTGCGTCCTCCAATACGTTGAGTAACGTCCGTCGCAACCCGTCATTTGTCTTCGCTACTTCATTCCAAACTGGGAAGTCTGTATGGCAAACATGGGCTGCTTCATGAGTCAAATAGCCCCAAACAACATCCTTATTCGGATATGAATCGGGTACATTAGGAACAAGAATAGTCTCGCCATTTGTACCGGCATCATGGCCGCCGATCACAACTTTCACACCAAACTTTTCACCATAATGAGCTGCCACGATGGGAAGCGCATTAAAAATATTTCTTTTACGTGACATAAGATTCTCCATAAAATTAGAGAACCAACACCCTGAAGGGTATTGGTTCCCTCAGGGTTAAAAAAAAGAGTTAGCGCTATTGCCTCCGGCGGCGTGATTCTGAAAGAAACTATCAATGTCATCATCACCCGGAAGTTCAACCTCCTGGGATGAGTGCTGTTCAACAGTATCTAAAGAAACAACATTGTCCGGTACTAGCAACGGTGTTTGTGTATCATCCTGACCATCAAGCATGAAGCTATTGGCCATGGAATCTACATCGACAACACCCGATGCGTAGTCTTTAATCTTGTCATGAGCAGACAGAATTAAAGCGGCAGAAAGGATTTTGTAGAATTGTTCTCCCTTTACAGGCCCGGTTGCCGGATACCCTGTAATAGTTTGGTTGAGCAATTTCACAACACTGAAAAAACGGCTATCCAGAAAACTTAACCCATCAACTTTGTCGCGTATTCGCTTCAATGTTTTCTGGGTGATTAATGAACAGCTATCTTTTCCTTTGAGGCTTTTATGAAAAAATTCACTAGCCTCACTCACGATTTCATCCATCAACTCTCCAGCAAGACCGCTAGCCATACTGTTTAGCTTATTTGATTCTGTCTCACTGACAGGATTAACCTGGAACACCTGATAATCAAAGCCAATACGCTTTTTAACGATATCCTTTGTCAGGACACCTGAGCGGATCGCTTGAGCGTAACCAGGGTTTTTGGCTTGCCAGTCTTGAATCCATTGATCATAGTTGGACAAAAAATTGGTTTTGAGATGACTCATCTCATCAGCAATTTTATCCAACTCGGTACATATCTGATCAATACGATCAATGGGCACGGCAAATCCGTTCATGAACGTCATACCGCGAGACAGGCATAACCGGCGAGCCTTTGTTTTCAGCCGACTAAACGGTTTCAAATGTTCTCTGCCGATAACATACTTTCGACCCAATTCAACTAGATCCTTGGGAGGCAATTCACCTCCCGAACCAAGTTTAATATCTGGATCATCAAGCTTGACTTGGCCAGACCAGATATCGAAATCAATCTGGACGATGGCCAATTTATCAAGGTGATTGACTGGTGCAGTCATAGTTTTCTCCTTTTATGTTAATAGGAGGCGCACCAGCCCTAACTAGGGTGATGCACCCTAGTGGGTAAAATGCTGAATATTTAGGAAGGTCAGCTACCTTACATATTGTCGCAGAGCGACAAAACTGTCTTTCGGATCATGCCTGGAAAGCCAAGCGTAATTAGAAAAACACCTTGTCGAGAACCCTTTGAAAGGGCGGGATAAATTATGGAGCATCACACTGAAGAACCATGCCAAAACGCACGATGTGCGATGTTTTCAGGCCACCAGCGCTGATTTGGTTGGAAAGTACAAAATCAAGCAAGGCTTGATTATGGATATATGGGAGATTGAAAATGCTGATTCAGGCCAGCTACCGTCCTCAAAACAATAGCATAATCACAGCAGTTCTTACACTCCCATTTCCGACATTATTCGGGCCAAATATGTAAACAGGCCCCAATCTCCGGGGCCTGTTCTGACTACGATGCCAAATCAAAGTCAAACAACGTCAATTGGCTGGTTTTTCTATCTTGCCGTTGACCCAGCTGTGGCTCTTTAAGTTGATTTCCATATTCCTTTAGCTTGGTGCTCCAGCCAAACAAATAATATCCAGATGTGTACATCGTTCTGCTGAACTCGCCTGACAAGCTGTTCCCAATAGTAACTTTTGCAGGGATGCCTAGCAAAGACAGTTGAATAAATGTCATCTGAGCACAACGAGTATCTACGTCAACGCATTGTGCCCACATTTTTTCTTGTGGATTATGACCAGCTCCCAGCATGGTTTCTGCAAACGCAATAACCATGCTACCTGAACCACAGGCCGGCTCTTGAACCGTGACAAACGGTCTGTCGTCTAGTTCCTGAAACTGGCCACCATAGTTCAATTGAGCACATAACTGGGATAAATGGTACGGGGTAAACACCTGCCCTCGCCATTTATTCCCCAGTGCCAACTCCATATAGATATCGCCCAGAAAATCACAGAACTTCTGATCCAACCCCATGACTACTTCAGTCAGTAATCGGGACATGTTCATCATATCCTCAGGCTTGTATCGTTTGACGCACTCAAGGTACTTCTCTTCAAGATCGTCGCAATGCACAAATCTGTTGTGGATCGCACCAGTTGCACAATCGATAAAATCGCTGAAGAGTTGATATCGATCTACATAATTGGCAGTTCTGTTGAATAACTTAATAAATTCTTTCTTATGATCTGTCATATGGCCTCCTTATTAAAGAGAGGCCACGTCCCGCGAGGGAAAGTAGCCCCTCGTGGGATTGGATTTACTGCTTACCTAGTCAAATGAATAAGTAATTGGTCAAAAATAAGGTGCTGGAGACGACTCATCTAATGATGAGAAATCCACAACCCTTGGCAGCACTTCAGGTGTGGGGGCGGCTGAAATATCTGTTTCTGGTATCTGCACCGGGGCACTTTGACCTATTACAAACTTTCCATCCACAATTGCACCATCCACCTGATTGTAACCCTTGCGCTCCTTCTCACGCATTTTTTTTGAAGACATCTGGGACGTTGGAGATACGGCAGGTCAATTTACAGGCTCTTCTTCCAAACCATACCTTGTGTTTCCCTAATGACTCGGGATTCGTTTCAATACCCCATATCTTGTCTGATACTCCATCCTCATAGTGATAAAATATCAGCATGATATCGCCTCTGCGTTGTCAGATTTGGTCTTGATGATTTTATCTGCCAACTCATTGATACGTTTATGAAACTCATCGAGCTTTCCCTCACGCCTGGCACGATCCTCAGCAATCATATAACCGAGTTCACCGTGAGGGAATGCCTCCAAGATATCCATAGCAGCGACAGACTTAGGGTCATTGATATAAGCAGGTATTAATACCGATCCAGACGATCCAGGTTCGATATCACTTCTGGAAAATTCCATACATTTCTCCTTATGAAAATAGAAAAGAACTGCCCATAAGCAGCCCTTTCCCTGGTTTGGTTAACATCAATCAAATACGATGCATAGGCAGTCTATGTTGCCAATGAATAAACACCGACCTCGATGCGTTTGAAGAAACGAGTATCCTGAAGCGTTTGCCTGACCTTCGCTTGCCAATGATTATTGGTGCGATGTTTGGCATAGGGTTCAATCACTCGATATATTTCTTTGAGATCCATGGTTTTGCTCTGGAGTACTCGACGTACCGCGGCTCTCCACGTCACTCGGATCATATCGCTCGCACGGCGTTCCATGGTCACCAGGAAACAAAGTGACGAGATGTCCTTGTTGCGTCGAAACACCAGTAACTTCTCGTGAGCAATGCGAATCAATCTACCTTTGTAATCAACGCGGTCACTGACACAGTTGTGCTGTATCTTAATAACCTCATCGACCAACTTCCCTGGTGAAATTCTTTCAACAAGACTGGACAAATTATAGTAATCGCCCTTTCGTCGAAGATTTCCCATAAGAATTCCATAGTGACCTCCTTTCTCGCAAGCATCATGAATATTCATAACAGCGAGCTCCAGCGCCTCTACGAAATCAGGTAACGTCATCTGGCTCATATCCCATTTATTGGATTGACCCCATTGGTTTCCCGAATATTGGATCATGTCCCAATAAGGCGGATGCCACCAAACAAGGTGAGCCTCCTCCTGAAGGAACGTACCAAGATCATCCCGAAGGAGGTTAAACCCTTAATGAAGGTCTGTGCCTTTGAAACGAACACCGAGTTCTTCGGCTACGTCTCTGCTAGTACCGCCTCCTATGCTGGGATCGGCGACTAGGCCATTGGGGTTTTTCATATAGGATTGAATAAAATCCTTAACAATAAGCCCGGTACAATTGCCCCTATATTTATAGTCGCCATAGTACCCCCGCATGGGGTACGAACAGACCGATGATTGAAACATGATGATCTCCTATTGTTACGGGGAGACCACCCCCAAAAGGGGATTGGCTCCCCTTGGGGTTAATTAAACAAGAAAACTATTTCCCTCGCGCTTCGTTCCTTGTATTACAGAGAGAAATCATGTGCGTGGGATCTTCTTGGTTTATATCAGCAAAGACAACCAAGCATAACTTGCCAGAGTGGTTCTCCAGGTAAATAGGCATACCTTTTGAATCGTTGCTACAACAATCGCTATATCCCTCGATTTGCAAACCAAGAATATGCCCAAACGACCTGACCGATATTGATACTTCGGCCTTGTCTTTCAACAAATTGTCACCATTGCTAATAACGAATTTAACGGTCTTGCTAGTAGCATTATTAGAGACACATGTATTCTTTGTGCCAAGCCCTAGTTCAACCATATGATTCATGTCGATCTGGTTCATATCGCTATCGAGTGAACCATCTATTGCAGATTCCACAATGCCTTTTTTTGCCAACTCAAGAGTTTCTTTGAGCATAAGCAATATAGATTGCGCATTAGTATCTATCAGCTCAATAACTTTCTCCCAAGCCATATGCTCAAGCGGTTCCCAGACACAACAATGATCTGGTTCCTCGCCCTTTGCGACACATTCACAAAGATCATCATAGCCATGATGATCCTCATTCCAGTTGTCGAAGAAGCATAAATGATTGGCAGCCGCCAAGTTGTAAGCTCTTTTTTCCAAAAAACTAGACATGATTGTTCTCCTTATAGAGTGAATAGGGAGAACTCCCCTTATCGGGAAATTCTCCCCGATAGGGTTGCTATTGAAAGGTTCGACCGTGGTTAACCGGACTTACCTGTGGTTGTGGTGTGGTTCGGTTGAGACCATCACTGGTACCAACGGTCGAACCATCTGAGAAGCCTTTTACCAAATCATCTTTGTATCGATGATCTATGTCAGAAAACGGGTTTATTCCCGCATTCTTATGTTCTTGACCTAGATAGAAAGCTCGGATTGACAACCCCGTTCTTTTCTCACCTTCTGGACAGAACTTTAGTCTCTTCTCGACCTGCTTAATCACCATTGCCGCACGAAGGCGCAACAATGCATTTTCCAAGCGATCCATAATGCCACCTCTTTAGTTAAAAAGGGCGGCACCCCGTCAGGGGTAACACACGCCCCGTTGGGTAAAAGCACTGAAATTACTCAGCGCACCTATTCCACCTGGAAGAAACTTCTTCTAGGTGGTTCTTTAATTGCTGTTTATTGAATTGGCCAGCTACCAATATCGTCACAAGGACGAATTCTACGCATTCGCTAATTGTCTGATATTCTCAATAGTTGAAATATTGTTTATCACTCTAAATCTGCGTCCCTGTTTTTCTAAGATGCCGCTTTCCTGACAGTATTTGAAAAACTCCTGGGCCTTCCACTGAGTCCATCCCGTGTACTCTCTCACAGATTTGTAATTTGGCTTGATATCATTTTTCCTCATCTTAACAATTACCTCCTCATACACTACATTCTTATCAGAGGATTCAGACGAATCCTTTTGAGGGTAAGTCGGTTGCTCCGGCACTTCGTATTGATACTCCGAATTACTAGAAACACTGTCCTCGTGGATAAGATGCTCTTCTCTCTCTACCATCTGTTTTTTTTGCTGCTGAATAACCAATGCAGGCCTAGTGGCTTCCTCCTTTCTGCGGGAAAACACGGAGATTGCAATGACTGGAAGTATATCGAACATAATCGCCAACCAAGCGCAGAAAATAATGGTTGTGAGCTCACTGTCTCCTGTCACCTTAACCAATCCATCCAACGGAGAAGCCGTCTTGTTTTCTTCTTTGTGTTGTTCCAGCTTACCCAATAGCCTTTCATCTTTATCTCTGGATACGTCATTAAGCTGGAGAAATCCTTTGGCCTGTGTTCTGTATGCATCAGCAACGCCCTGCTGGGCTGCGGATGAGGCTATTTCTTTGTCCCGCGCTGACTGTTCAAGTATGTTAACAATAAGCTGTTGTTCCTGAGCAGCAAGCGATTCCGTTATCTTTTCCTTGGAAAGATAGCCATACAGTGCAGAATAGCTAGACAACATCGATAGTGCCAACGGCACAAAACACAGAAACACCCTGACAGGCATTTTTATCGGCAAAAATCTTGCTGCAAATCCATAACCAAATAGCTGAATAGCACATCCTGCTATACCCGCGCCGATAGCCTGATATCCTGTTGATCCCATCAACGAATAGAAAAACCAATAGGAACACGCCAAGCTTACCGCCACTGTAATGATCGTACCCAAACCCAATGTTGCCCACTTGTATGTCTCTCTCATAATCCACCTAATGCCTATGCTGTTATCACCATACGTTTGCCCTCTTCCCGTTACTTCTATGTTTGCTATTTTTCCATCACCAACGAATACTGTTATTTTTCTGATTCGCACTTTCTTTTATTGTCCCGCTGAAACAATGGGGCAATAAAAGAAAGTGGCAGGGGCCGAAGCCCCTGTGCACTAATATTTCAGAAATACATGGATTTCAATACACCATCATCCACATCAGATAGTGCTTTCCGTACTTCCAGATCAACGATATTTCTGGGCATCGCCTGGTTGGTCACTGTCACCCTGCATTGGGTTGTACCGTCCTTGCGATAATTTTCCAGATCCTCGTTTGTCACAGATGGCAGGTGTTCACTCAGCAATCTACCGTAATCAACTGCACCTTGTTTCTCAAAGCGTGTAATGTTGACACCGGCAAAATCTGCCTTGTAAAAATTACCCATCATGTTTTGCATAGCCTCCAGGGAAATATTTCTTTTCCCTTTAAGCTCCTTGATCTTCTCTTCCAGCCCTTTGATCTGCTGATCCAAGAGCCGATAGTCAGTAGCGTTGTAAATCCAATTATCCGCTTCTGCACCAGATGGAATGAAAAGATCTCGTTTTGGGTCAAGTGGTGGTGGTTGGTTCTTCTGTACTTTGTCCCAAAAGCTCTCGACACGGCTTACCAAGTCTGACAATAGGTCATCATCACGCGCCACTTTGAAAAGCTTGTGATCTCCATTGTCTTCCGGGCTGTAAAACAACAACCATCCGTATTGAGCACCAGCAACATATATCTGTTGCTGAACCTGTGGGTAGTACAATTGATACGTTTCTGAGGCCTCACCGTCTTTCACTACAGACTCGTAGTTATTTTCGGCAGGGCATTTCAGTTCCGCTGGAATGTTGTCTTCCGTCAACCCATCGAACGAAGCCAGTAGACGCGGATTCTCATCACTCTGTGCGCAGACAGGTAATAAAAAATCCTCTCCAATTGCTCGTTCACAACATTGCCTTGCACGACCTTCTAACCTGAAGCCGCGCATGACGTTTGGGTTTTTCGACAGATCCTCTTCCACGGCTTTACCCGTCTTCTCTGCCCACATTCGCCACAGCGTTTTGTATGGACATCTTTCAAGAATGACGATAGCAGCCGATGCTGAACAACCACTCTTTCTCCACTTATGCCACCCAAGGCTCCGTTGAGGAAGATTGATTATTTTCATAAAAGCCTCCGATTGGAAACGGAACTCCCCCATGCGGGAGAATCCCGCCAAGGGGTTAAATGAATGTCGATTGAGCCCCATCAGAAGTGGCCGGTTGACCAGTCTCTCCTGAAGTTTCTTCCTGATTCACCGATGCTTTTGGTGTCTCAGGTTGTGAACTCTCATCGACCTTAGCTTTGGCTTTAGCAAGTTCTCTCTTTGCATAAACCTCCGCATTACCTGTCCAGCGTTCTGCGGCATAGTCTTCTGCCGCCTGCCACTGGTTTGCTTTTTCTGCGCGATCAATCAGCTTGAACAAAAGCGCATCAACCTCTTCTTGATTGAAATCAATCTCGAAGAACTCATTCAGTGTTTGTGAAGGTTGATGCTCCAGTGCAGGACTGCTTGCAGCAGGTTCGACCTTTTTGAATGGAACGACCTTGGAATCCGTAGATCCCTTGCCACCAGAGTCAGACTGAGCTTCCAATATCCGATAAGCCTCATCTTCGTCGTAAATACCTACGAAACTGAATCCTACCCGATAGCACTGAATCAACGCCTTATGGCGGAGAAAGCGCTTTGGATGCGTTTGCCAGGGACCTATGCTTTCGTACCCTGTCTGATAATCCTTGAAAGGAGGTCGATAACATTCATCCAAGTATTCCCGAACCCGTATTGGATTGGCTCTGTCCTTACGATACAAAACCGCCTCAATCCAGGCATGGCAATGAGCCCGTGCGCCTTCACACAAAAGAATGTCACCAGCATAGACAAACTCCACACCATCAAACTGTGGATGTTCATTTGCTATCCGATTCCAGCCATCTACGCCCACTACCGGGATAATGCCTCCCTTTTTACCAGGAAAAGCATAAATCTCCTTGGTAAATGGATTCAGGTTGTACTGGTCACTAACCACCAACAATGCATACATCTGTTCATTGGTGATATGAACATCATCGGACTGCCGAAATGCCGTGGCTTTTAGTATATGCAATAGCTGGCCTTCATCGATGGAGTACTTCTCCGCCAATTTAGCCACTAGAGCATTTTTTTCACCTGCGTCAGAACGACTTTTAGCTTGTGCTGCCATAATTGTTACCTCGCTACAATTTATAGAGGGGCGACAGCAAGCCCAGAGGGCTGTGTCACCCCTCCGGGTTAGGAATACCTCGTTCTCCGAGTTAAACTACAGAGAAACGAGGACAACATTATGGGCAACCATTACTACCTGATTGATGAAACAGGCCGGCTTCGCTTTACCCAAACGGGTTTACACGAGCTAGCACCTTACTTTGCAAAAGCAGGCATTGATATACGAGATATCGACACCTTGGATGCTTATAACAAAGCACGGGAACATGCTTCACCGTTCTTCACAGAATGGTTGGCCGAGAGAGCTTCCGAATGGGGAGATACCGATCAGTTCTACTTACTAAGAACCGCGACATTTGCCACTACGGAAGAATTGGAAAAGAAAAAATCACGCTTTGATCTCAAACAATCATTGAGAGTCGTTAGATAACTATCTTGACTCCTTACCGGGAGCCTCCAACAAGTTGGATCGATTTTGGCACTGCCTGCGAATATCAATCTCCTCAAGCAACTTGCTTTTAACCCAACGAAATTCCCTGATCACATCAGGTTCAGTCAGTCGGCAGGAAATCGACTCCAAGTCCATCAGTCGCTGCTGAAGTTCCTTGTCGCTGGCAGTATCAAGCCATCTAAATAACGCTTTTTGTTCACTTTTATCCATACGTACCTCCTAAAAATTAGGAGGCATCCATCCCTCAGGATTGAATGCCTCCTGGGGGATGGGTTATTAACGATAACCAGGAGGGATACCATCCTGGTTTGCCTGAGTGTGACGGGGCCGTGCTTGCCCTTGTCCAGTCTGTCCCCGCGATGAACGCTCACCACGATTCGTTGACTGTTGTTGAGGCTGCCCCTGATGATTTCCAGCATCCGGGGATTTGGTTGCACGACCATGGTACTCATACGAGTTAGCTACAATGAAGAGCTTGCTCCGATTCTGACCACTGTTTTTATCAACCCAGCGATCTTCAGAAAGTTCACCCGTAATTGTTACCTTATCGCCTTTAGACAGCTTGTCCCTGACCCGATCAGCGATCTTGCCAAAGAATTTAACTGTCACCCAGGAGGTAGAGGTATCAAAACCACCGTCTGGCTTGAGGCGATGCTTGTTTGTTGCAATGCGAATCTCTGCAACACCCTTTCCACTTTGGGGTATAACGCGATAACTAACATCATCACCCAAGTTACCGCCAACAACGACTACATTTGTATCTGACATGATTGTCTCCTTAGAAAATATGGAGACATCTCCCCTGTTGGGGGAAACGTCCCCCTTAGGGTTAAAAAAAATTGCTTGGTTCGTCATCACCCAACTTATCAAGACGAAAGATAGGATCAACAAAACCAACGGCCTCGGCTTTAGCGCGAATACAATCAAAAGCATCGGATTCAAAAATACCGAGCCTTGATAATTCCGCCTTCAACTTTGGCCAATCATCTAATCTGACAGGCTCACCCACTTCAGTACAAAAGGTGAACTTACAGGCATGTAGAGGCAACTCCTCTTTCATTTTCTTCTGCAAAGCAGCAAAGAACAAAATTGGACTGTACCCATGCTCAGGCAGAACCTCGCCTGCACCCTCCAAAGTAACTGGATGGATTTGGTTCTCACCGAAACCTTCTGAAAACACCAGACGATAGCCGGTGTCTATTGAAAGAATATTGGTTGCTACCCGCCGAGATGACCCTGTTGAAAAACTATACCCAAGATTGGTAATAAGTTTCGCAAACAGTTCACGGGGAGATTCAGGTTCCACCATCCAGTTGAAGGTCGGTCTATCTGCCATAGTGACCTCCTTATTTGGCTGGTTCCCAATTGTCTCCCAGAATTCCAGCAGCAATTTTTTCGATTGCTACTTTTTCCGAGGACTCTGCCCGATTTGTCATGGCCAACCCCAACGCATATTTCAATGGCGTTGGATGTTGTCTAAAATCAAATGCAAGCTTTGCCCATCGTGCCAACGTTCTTGTTGTCATAGTAATAGACAAATTTCCGTCAGCTCCAGTACCCGACTCGCCAAGAAACTGTGTGCGAATCGCGTTAGCTACTTCCACGAGTACTTGCCGTAACTTTGTCGGCATTTTAGGAACCTTGTTTCCGAGAATGATTTCCTCAGAAGCTGGGTCCATATAACTCACGGTTGAAACCCGAAAACGGTCCATAAAGGCAATGTTCTGCGCTAAGATTCCGCGGTAAAGGCCAGAATCATCGCCACCACCGGCTGAATTTCCAGTGGCAATCAATCGGAACATCGGATGAGGCTTAATAACCTCACCACCATTTTCGAGAATAACTAAGGGTCTCCCCTCGATGACATCGTTTAGCCCGCTAATCTCTGAAGGATCAGAATAATCCATTTCGTTGATCAGCAAGACATGACCATTTTTCATGGCTATGGGGAGAACCCCATAAACGAATTCCATCACAGGTGGATCACCTGGTTTGTTGCTTACCAATTTGAACTGCCCGGTCAAATCAGACATTTCCAAACGTCCATGGGCTGTGACTTGCTGACATGGCCAATTAAGCCGTGCCAACACCTCGGTTACCCCAGTCGTTTTGCCAGAGCCGGTAGGCCCAACAAGATAGAATGCATCTCCACCTGGGTCAGCAAGAAAGCCAATTAACTCTCTCATTAACTCACGACGGAAGACATATCCATTCGTCACTGTTGGTACATTGGGATGCTGATTATCTGCGTAGCCAATAGCTGTTACAGAAGTAGGAACATCATCAAAACCAAAAGTGGGTCCAACGGGATGGTGCTGAAGTTTAAGTGCTTGACTCACTGGTAATCTCCTCTAAATAGAAGGCATACCAGTCCCCTACGGGCTTGGTATGCCCGTGGGCTAAAATGCTGAGTTTATAGAGCGATCAGCTATCGCTATGCGTCACAAGGACACAATTCCATAAAGTCTTATGAAAAGAAAACCTCATCGAATTATGCCATAAAAGATGGTGAGGGGCGGAAGCGTCCCCCCGCCCTTCACCGGGTTAACTGATCCCTAGGCTACGAGATGTTCGCACGACGGGTATCGCTAGAACAAAGCCTACAGGTACACAGACTGCCAGTATTAGGACTGAACCGATCATGGATGATGCCTCCTTTTTGTTGTGGCGTATCCCCCAAACCTCCTGAGTCAAGGTGCTTGGGGGATACGCCACGAAGGCAATCCATGATGAGCATGGCCAACCCGAAGGCTGGCCATTTGTGCGTCTTTAACAAGGTACGCCAAGGGTACGCAACGTCGCCACAACAGGACGAGAGATGACGAAGCCAGTGGGTACACAGATTAGAAGAATAAGAATGGAATTTGCATCCATGATGTTGTCCTCACAATTAAATTGGGGGGACAACATCTCCCGACCGGGAATGTTGTCCCCGGTAGGGTTAATGAATTTTCTTAATGAACTATGACGTTCTTACGAAGATAAGTAGGAGCATCATATTGAGACCAGTCAACAAACTCTTGAAAAGGAGTCAGCACTTTGGTCTCTTCCAACATCCCGAAAGATTCCTCAGGCTTAGGCTCAATGCGCCTTGCTTGAAGAATTCTCCTTGGATATGGATCTTTCTCTTCACGCTTCTTGAGTCGAGCCATGATCTTAAATGGGAACGTCAAAAAGGAGGCAAATCTTCTGATTAAATACCAGAAAATTACTGCCGCTAAAAGCACGACAAATGCGTCAAGAAGTAGATAAGAGATTGTTTCTAATGGTGTCATGGTGTTTTCCTCTTGAGTATTTATTAGAGGAACACCGCCGCAGCAGGAGTTTCCCCCTGATGGGTGAGATTACTTAGATTGATTTGCTGATTGTTTGGGAAGGTCAGCTACCTTACACATTGTCGCAGAGCGACAAAGAAATCATATATGCCTGAACTATATACCAAGAAAGCTCGAATTAAAAGACTCGAAAATACCCCCTTTTTGGTGGTTTCTGCAAAGCATATCTGGGGGTCTTGAATGCTAGTCTGACAAAGTCTATCTGCCAGGAGGATTACTATGTCACAGACTAACATCGCAAGTTCGCCTTACTCTAGGGCTATTATAAAGCGTACCGTCGTATTTAAAAGCCTACAATCACAGAGGGTAATGCACCGCAGTTTTGAAAAACTCAAGCAGTCGCTGTTTTCTCTCTCTGTTATCTTAAGAATTATCTCGGATGAGGAAACTGAGATTGAAAAGATTGATGCTTATATTGATGAACAATTTTCATCAACAGAGACTGACCTTGCTACAGAGCAGGCTAGGCTTAAGAAGATACTAGAGGACAATGGTGTTGACGAATTGGCAAATTATTCAAAACCTGAATCCTATGACATTGAGATCGATAGCCCTCGCGCAAATACTTTTCTGCGCCTAATCACCCAGCTAGATAACATGATGCTATTGATTGACACGGCGTGGCTTTGTGCCGAATTCGATGACAAGCAAAAAAAGAACGCTACTTTCCAGTGGCAACAACGCTTAATCAAATTAGCAGGGCGGATTATTGCACTGGAGAAAAGAGCACGAATCGCTGCAACGAAAAAAGGCAAAGAGGACGAAGTTCGAGCCCAGGCTCCCGTGGACACTACAGAAACTGACGCTGAAGTGGCTGCCGCAGTTGAAGAGGCCTCAGCGGAAATGCCGGAACTTGAAGAAGCTGTATAGCAAACAACAATATTTTTTCATGCTCCCCTATTTATGCCTCCGTCCTGCGGAGGTTTTTTTTTACCTGTATTGCCTTGCATTTCCTGAAAATATGAGAAACTTAGAATATACAACTGAAAAGGAGAACAATGATGAGAGTTATGCGCTTTTTGGCCACTGGCTGCTTGGTAGGAATACTCAGCGCTTGTGCCTCTACCCCCGTCACATTTAACCCTGAGCAGTCTCAGGCGATGAATATTGCCAGAGCTGGAGGAATCGACTTCAAATTGAAAGACACGGAAATCCCTAAAGATACAGTCAATGGTATCGTTGAGTCATCTGGATACGGATTTGCCATGGCCGCATCGGGATACAACGCACCGATACCGGGTTTTTCCAGTATCGAAATGGCCGGTATGAACTTCGCTTCCTGGTTGTTATCCCCTGGGCCTCAGTCTTCCCGTAATAGCTTGTTCGCCTGGATGCCTAAAGAATATGTTGGGAAGGGAGAAGATCCTGTTGACAAACTGGCCGATCTTCTCTTGGAGGCCACTGGCCAAGTTGTTGAGGACATGGGCTACGACGCCGCCAAAAGTATTGCCAGGGGTGGCAAGGATAAGTCAGGCCTAGCAGTATATTTTAGGGTAAAAAGTAAACCAGAAGATGGGCGTTGCAAAAATAGTCCTACCCGCTCTACATGCTGGATTTCATTTGGACTAAGAGATCCTAAAAACACTTCCGTGGCTCCTGATTTTGTGGCCTCCACAGGCGAAGCATATTTTTTTAACCCTTCATCAGGCGTTTATAGCTTATATAAATTCCCAAGAGAGAATGCAGGTATCAATGAGCTAGAGTTTCTTCAAAAATTAAGCGCGAAACTTCCCAAGTGGGTCTATTTTTATGCGGCACCAAAGAAAATAAAGTTTGATAAAGATAGTAAACTAAAGATTCCGGTAATTATCAATCAGGGCAAAGTACTGTATTTCGTGAAACCTATTTCATCCTGATTCTTAGTCAAAAACCCCGGCAGTGCCGGGGCACCTATCATTTTACTTGCATACCAAATCACTATCCACCACCACCCGTTGGGTCTACTGATGTATTTTCGGCTGCCTCTCTTCTAATCGCATCAACATCTATGCCGTCCAGTCTTTGCTGTGTCCTCTCTGCCGCGTCCACCCTAGTACCATTTATAACGTTCAGGTCATTTCCAGCACCAGTCAGAGATTGAAGGTCCATTGCGTTAACATCTGGCATCAAATTATATTCAGTAAGCAACGCAGTCCACTCACCAAGATCCACTAAAGACCAGTCTATACTTGCTATCTCGCTCATATCAATTCCACCACAATCTGGATTCCTAACGTCACGAAAAGGCCTAGATATTTGAGGTCGAATCTGCTGATTGATGATTCTCGATAGGGGGGAACTAAAACAACAGTAGCTTTCGCGTTTTTCCATGCACATTCCTAGAACTTCACTGTTGCAGTATGAACCGACATATGTACATGATTTCGCACCCTTTTTGGCAGCTAATACAAATTCATCTTCCTCACATTCGTAAATCATCTGTATAACCATTACAGCAACAACATACACCGTATATGCAGTCATCAAGAACCCCGCAGCAGAACTTGCCCCCTGCAAGATAGAGTTTGTAGCTTGCTCTGTTGCTTGATCCTGAACTCCATCTACAGCCGCAGACGTTGCCGCATCTGCCCCCATATCACTAGCGGCCTGTCCCATCATGTCGCTGATGGTCTCTGAAATAGCATCACTGATTTGTTGTTTCAGTTCATCCACAAACGTGGTTACAGGCTCAAAGAATTCTGTAACCGATCCGGAAATATTCTCTATATACGACGCAAATGGTTCCGTCACACTTGATACAGTATTAGCGACTGGTTCTCTAAGTGTTTGGTAAGCTCCCCTCACCATGTTTCCCTCGTTAAGTGCCATTAGAGATGTGTCCAGCTTGCCCATCGCAAAGAGCGCCTGTATATAGGTTCCTGTCGATATATTAGTGGGTACGTCGCAGCAGTCTTGTATTCCTCCCATAGCTTTTTTACAGTCGTAAGGATTGCCACCAAACACTTGGCAGGTTACATCTTGCTCTCCTGTAGCTTCAGTACAATTCATGTCCTGAGTCATAAACTGTGCTGCATTTAGGAGAGCGGCTGTTTGCGCAAACGACTGAGATTCTGTTTTTTCCGGGGTTAAGCAGTCGTCACCCATGCACCTGATTGGCCCTACGCATTCATAGAATGTATCTGACTCTACGTCGCTGATGTCTACGTCGGTACCACAATCCCAAACCTCTTCAAAGATATAACACGTACCATCAGATGCTTCTGTTCCTTCCATGCATTTTTGATTAATAAATCCACATTGAGAATTCTCTTCATATGATATGCATGAATCTAGCTCTCCATTTCCAGCCTCGGCACAAACCTCAGTCCCATCTGCGGCGGTATAACAAAAGGTTCCTTTGTAGTAATCGTAATCGACATCAACGGCTACTTGCTCACATAATGCGGGGATATCTGGAAAGGGTGAAGGGGCTAAGTCCTCATTACACACTTCAACTTCATTAATGAATATACATCCGTCTTCTGATCCCGCTGGAATAGATGCGCAAGACACTGAACCACTGGCAAATCCATCATAAAGCCCCTTGGAAGCATCGATACAGGATTGCGGCTCCCATACGTCCTGTAGGATAGCTAATTCTGGATCATAGTTTATTTTAAGTCTTGCATATCCTTCACCTTTGCCAGCAACAGAGACTCTTATTTTAAAACGAACAATATCGCCTGGGCTTAGCGATTGGAACATAGTGGTTAAATCAACATTCGGATTCTTATTCCATGAAGTGCTTAGTTCGCAGGCCGCATAGGGTTCATTATTTACCCTAGCATCAAGAAAATCAGGATTTCCTAGTTCCGGCGGAAAATATTGATTAGGCCCATTATATATTTTAACTTCATTCCCTGACTCCCCTACCCACACTTGAATGTAGTCATCCCATATTGCCTGGTCTAGGGTTACACTCGTTATAGCGCCTGGATTAACCACAGTGAACTCGGTTACATTTTCATAGATGCTGCACCAGCCTGTCCAATAGTTATTACCTACTTTTCCGATCCATACATTTATTGAATTGTTACCTGCCGGCAGGATATTGTACGGTCCAGAATAGTGTTTGATGATGCCAGCATCATAAATATGATTGACAGTACAACTAGCAGTCTTGTCAATGATTCTTTCGCATGTTTTATAATCGGGAATACGCTGAGTATTTATAATGTCAGTAAATGTGGTCGTGGTTGAACAATCGCCAAAGTCTGCGGAAATTACATCTATGTTATCAAATACATCCCTAGTCACCACCAGCGCAGGATCATTCGTCATGTTGGGCTGAACGGTATTTGCCATGTCCATCATGACCTTATATGCCGCCCCGGTAGTTGACGGATTGGCAGAATTAGCGTCATCCCATAAACCAGACTGGAAGTTCAGCCCTACATCTTCCATGCTTTCTCCGTCAGTGCTTGTGCCTTCCAGAATACTTATATCTGGCATAGTGCCTGCCGGGAAGAAATCTGTCATCGCTGCATCTGAGCTAGAGCTAGTGCCTGGGAATAGATCGTTGATATTAATAGTTGTCGGAGATGAATTATCAAACGTACCATCATTTAATGATGGCAAAGTCATCTCACCCGAGTTGAATTGTGGGGGAGAGCTATTAAACCCTTCGACAAGTTCTTTTCCATAGGCCTGCCCTTCCTGGCCGATCGCCGAAATCTCGTCAACATCTGCATCTGAATAAGCATGCAGTGGAAACAGGGGTAATGTCACCAACAGGGCACAAGAAATCGTTTTTCTAACTCTCTGACCAATCATGATTAGTTTCCAGAAATGTTGCAGCAGTCATTCCATCGCCAGATCGTATAAATCAGGTCCTGCCCAATGCCTGGAATTGTGCGCCCCATTCCCCATGTGAACGTGCTTTCTCCGGTCACATGAGCAGAAGCCGTTTCGGGTAGAGGATGCAGCAGGGTGTATTTATACATTTCTTTGCTGAGAGTTACATCGATCATCGCTTCACACATTGCATCTTCCCCCATTGTTCTTTGAGCAAGACCTCGACGATGAAGGGCTGTAAGCACTTTCATTTTGAGTAGGCTGGTATTTTTAACAACACTGCTCATCGTGTACTGATTACCAGACAAGGGATAAAGGAGTCCCCATGTGCCTACACACCAAAACAAAGAGTCAATAGGATTTCCGGCGGTCGATGCCACCGCGTCAGCAGGACAGGCTGCTATCGCTAATGGATTTGCAACTGCGGCAGCTTCTGGGTTTGAGAAAAACGCCAGCTCATCATTGTTCCAGGTTGGGTCTACTTCAGACATGTACATCATGTCCAGATCCATATACCCGTCGGATTGGCATCCTGGATTAGTAAATAGGTCTAGCATGGTTAGTAATGGGAAAGCGTAATAGTGGTAGTGCATGAACGTCCCCTGTGCGCCCTGCTTTCCTCCTTTTTGATGATTCCCCTGGTTGATACGATCAAAAGGAAACATCGTACCGTTAAGCACTGATGAACACCCAGGAACTCGCTGAAACTCTACCAGCCTGGCAGGTTCCCACATTGAGGTAGTCACCCCTGGACGAGGAACCCCCAAATCGTCCTGACAAAGACACAATGGACTATTAACTGCCTGTGATGGAGGTGGGTTACCCCCTGCACTCATGGCCACCCCAGCAACACGAATGGGAAACATGCAATCCCAACAAATATCAGCAATCAATTTTCCTGAAATGATATTTGCATCCTGACAACCTGGGTCAGCCAGCGCGCTGTTACTACCAAACAAAAGAACCATGAATGCAATTGCTAATCGTTTCATTTTTCAACCTCTTCGCCAACTGAAGCCAATTCTTCTATCACAAAATTAAGACCCTCTGCGGTTATCACACTAGGTGAATATTCCAGATTGAAGCGCGAAAGAATATCGGGAGTCAGTTTGAATACTGGCGCATTGAAATGGTCTGTAATTTCTTTATATGACTTCCAGCCATCAGATCGATCAAAACGTGTAACAATAAGCGTTATCTGAGGATGGCTCTGAGAAATTTCCGAAATCTTCTTGTCAACCAGCGCTATTTGCTTTTCGTCCAACGGATCGAACACTACAACGGCCTGGCTGAACTCCCGAACACGCAATGGATTGATGACTGTACCCTTCGGTATCAATACATTCCCATCAGCATCTTTGATGTCATCTGAGACCAAAATAGATGGGTCAATGTGACGTATTCTTGCTTTCACCGCCCTCGGCAATTCAATGAACCGCTGCTTGTCCCAGTAGCGCTCAATGGCTTGCTCTTTCTTTGCGTCCCAGTCCATTTTCGCAACCCTATCCTGCATAACTTCAATAAGGTCTCTCTCTTGAACGTCCTCCACCGGCCCCCTAACACCAAAATCTCCCTTCCTTCCAGCATTCACTTTCGATATGAGCCATTTAGGCTGATACAAGCCAGAGACCCGCGCTATCTCTGAGCTTCTCTCCTCATCCAAATAAATAATGGTGGGTACCTTATTGATACCGTAATCACGATATAGAGTGGGATCTATCACCACATTAGCCATTGGAGAATGCATCTTTGCAAGCCGTTGAATTTCAAATATTGAATTAGCAAAATCCGACTCGTCTTTAATGCCGCGAAACACAACCATTGAATCTTCTATGGTCGAGGCCGTATAGAGAATATCTTCCAGTCCTTCCTCCCCAAGGGAATGCGATGCGAAGAAAATGACTCTCCCTGAAGATTTCTTCTTTTCAGGCAACTGGAGCAAATCTGATGACTGTTTCCTGAGTTCTTCAAATAATTGCGCTGCCTGAGCCTTCGCCTCCTCATCATAAGTATTAACAGGAAGCTCAATGCCCTCGGTCTGGGCTCGAATGGTTTTGGCCATTTTTGCAATGGCTTCATCTTCTGACGTAAGTACAGAGCCATTCGCCATTACCGTCATGGCGAAAAGAAGAAAAACGAGCGCTAGCGCTGAATTAAAATAATGGATATGCCCGGCCAACAATACTTTCACCTGTCACTGCCCCCCAATATCTGGAGTCAAAAGACTCCGGTGATGTGCCGAGAAACCAATACTGGTTTTCCCCTAGTGTGGTTTTTCCGTAGAAATTATTGGCCGGTTGCCCCAGTTTTTCCTCCGCTAACCCTAGCCCCATCACGCTTGGTTTACCGTTTATAAAGACTTGGTTATTTTCTCTAACTTCGACTACATCCCCAGGTATGGCACGGAGGTATTTCAACATCTCGGTACCTTTACCATAGATGGGGCTCAGGTCTTTTGATTTGAATGCATAAAGTTCACCCCTGACAGGGGTTGTATTTTTGCGATCAAGCAAGTAGACGGTATAGCCTGGAATGCAGCGAACTTCTTGTGGATCTCCAACAATCGAATAACGCGAGGCAAATGCTGTTCCAGCCAAGAGAATAACCACCAAAACCAAGGCCGCTTTCATGAAATATTTACGCCATGATTCTTTTTTCCTCAGAAAACGACGTAAACCTTCCTGTTCTCTCACAACGTTTTCTTGACTCATCGTTCGCCTTCTACATGTTTATTTTTGGTGAAATCCTCAGACTTCAACATAAGATGAGCTGGCGCGGAGACAATGTTTTCTCGTGATAATATAAGAAAACCAGCATCACTAAATTTATCGATAACACCCTGAGTGTTGCGGAAGTGATCCTCGATAGCGGCTTTACTAGAGCCTATTGGTACTGAATCGAGAGCTAGTTTGGCCATATCAACGACCAAAACAGGCGGGCGCATTTTCACCTCTTCCTCTAGTTCTGTTAGTTGTGGCGTGAAGTACGTGATACTACCCGCAATCCCTAACAACGCACCGATCACCGCAGTAACAATGAGGTTCGCAAGATTCATCATGCTGCCCCTCTTTTTTTGGCATTGCTCTTATCTGCCAAAATTGCATTGATCGCCTCCGGCACACTCATTCCTTGCTCCCGTCTACGCTTGATGGCATTTACATCCTCAGCCTTCGTTGAATAAAGCAATTTTTGGAAATCATTCACAATCAATCGACCGATGCCCCTGCCAAACTCTGACTTTATAAATATCTCCGAGTAAACGCCTGGCAGGGTATGTACTGACCTAAGTTGTTCATAGTCATAGGCAGACATTTGTAACTTACCTTCGCGCTTGATGCTCTCGACTGTCTCCGGTTTCTGACCAAGCAACATTGTTGTTGCTGAGTTCTCAGAGATAGCCCGTCCTGTTGGACTCTCATACAGATCGTTTATACTCTGGGTGATAATTACCACAGACCCACCGTACTTACGGAACCGGCGATACCCAGCTTCAATGAATTTGGCGACATCACCATGAGTAAGAAGATCCCAGGCCTCGTCAATGATGACGACCTTTTTCCTATTTCGGTCACCTAGGTACATCTCCTGCTGAATCTGATAGATCAACTGAAGTAACACGACCTGCTGCAAATGTTTTCGGCTTTTAAGTTCTTCGAGTTCCAGCACCGTCAATTGTTTGTCAAACTTAACGTTGTTTTCTCCACAAAAAAATCGCCCATACGATCCTTTAGATGTAAATCCGTGGAGTTGATGTCCTATATCTTGAATGCGAGGATCATCATGTTTCAATAACGCCGCTTCAATATCATCAACCGTTGTTGCTCTAAATTTCTTTTTCCAAACATGATTGATAATTTTCTTCAGCGTCGCTGCTTGGAAGTCCGTCAGCTTTTGGTTTGGTGCAGCCATCGCCTCTACCAACCCAACCAGAGCGTCTTCTTCGCCATCGTCGTCATCATCATCTAAGGCAGGAGCATCTGGCGCACGAGTTTCTTTGGTTCCGTCGAGACTCACAACCAACGGAAATGGGTTTAAACATGCATTGGACGATGCGCCGAAGTGCAAAAAATCCCCATCGAAACTTTCACACAGCTTTTCATATGACCGGCCCACATCGATCACCCAAACCTGGGCTCCTTCACTCATATAGCTGGAAATAATCTCATTGGTTAGGAATGATTTTCCTGATCCCGATTGAGCCGCAATCACTGCATTCATATTCGAGCCAGTATCATGCAGGCTAAAAGACATGATTTGATTATTTCGACTTAGTAGGTTGATATGAGGAGTGCCTGTGCCCTTCCACTCTCCAAACAAAGGAATCAACGGCGAGGCCTCTTTTGCCGTCAATGTCTTGTGGCGACTTAAATCAGTCACCGCGTCCGCATCACAACACAGTGGCATACAGTTGATTAGAACGGGAATTTGGATGAATTTGTCCACCATGATTTCGAACCGATTCGTTCGCCAGAAGTTTCTGGCTGTCATGGCTGCCGCCTCTACTTTTTCCTTAGAGTCGGCGAACACAATCACATGATAGGAGATACGAAGAGGTTTTTTGCCATCTTGGAGCGATTGGTAAATAGCATCAAAGTCCTGCTTCTTATCCAGCAACAAAGGGACAAATTTCACTATTGGGCCACTGGCTTGGTTTACAGCAAACTGACGCTTGCGTTCAATTTTCTGTTTCTCACTATCTGGTTCTGGAAAAATTATATTGGTGCATACCATATAATGCTGTCGCACCCCGCCAAGGCCTCCTGATAAATCCCCCGCATTTACTATTGCATCTCCGAAATGCATATACTCGGGATTACGTTTTGAAGACAAGCATTTGACATACTTTTCACCAATTCTGATGTATTCTTTGTTGATCTCTATATCGTTCTCGAAATCAAGAACCTGATTACATAGAGGGCGCGTTTTATCCCAATCGCACGCATTAACTCGCCAAGCTGCCGTATCACCCCAGTTAAATAGCGTGTTCATTACCCTAATCCAGTCTTTGCCTGTTAAGGTTTGGGGACAAAGCTTAATATTGTCCAGCGTTGTCAGAACCTTCGTGCGAACAACCCGAGCATCGTCATACTCGCTATCTGTTGGTTTTTCCCCAGAGAGTGGCAGCTTGACAGTAATAATCAGCTTCTGGTCGAAAACATAACCCAAGTTGTAAACCCCTTTTTCACTCTCTATTTCCATCTTTTGTGAAGTGTAATGCTGGAAAAAAGCGGCTCTCTCACTAATCACCTGGGAAAGAACGGGATCTCTGAAACCATCTCTTAACCCCATCATGTGATACATCTCCCGATTAATATCGGGTGATCTATATGAGATTACCTGCATCTGGGTATTTGAAGGATAGTTTTCGTTTAACAATGAATTCACTTGCTGCTCGATTTTTTCATCAGCACCAGCCAGTGGATGACACATAAAAGCAAAACCAATTGTTTTATCGTCGCAGAGGAAAAAGCCGCCCTCATCATCATAAGCAAGCACAGGAAATACGGACGATGCACGCATATTTTCGCTTATAAGAGACGCTTGGTTTTTTCGTTTCAGCGTATAAAATTCGCTCATTTTTTATTCACCTTAGTTTTTTCTCTTCCACGCCCACCGATTAATCCTTTGATAATCGGGACAGCACATAGCTCAGCCCTTGATCCGGTCGCTCTTTCGGGTCGCTCACTAGAGGCTTTAATAGGCCTTTCTGATTTATTGAATGGTGAAGACATTGGCTACTCCTTTCCCTCTACCCAGCCCCAGAAACCTGCCCCGGCACTAGGTTTATACCTGCCGTCTGGAGCGATAAAAAACGGTACGGAACGAATACCGAACAACTGGGCAACTGTTAATGTCAGATCATAATTATTGGTGTCACAGTTAGATTTTTTTTGAGGAAGGGAGCCAAGATTATTGTTCATGAACATTTCAAGCGCGTTGCTTTTGTCTGACGCGCAAAATAACGATTTTGATAGTACATTGGACTGTTTACCTAGTGCAGGTACCACTATAATTTTGAAAGTATATTTGTCAGTCCTGAGTTTCGCTTCTTTAATAAAAGACTTGCAATAAGCACACAAGGGGTCTACGAAAACGACAACTCTCTCAGGACCACCAGAAATGGTGATAGTATTCAAATCATCCAACGGCAGTCCCATTACGTCCAGATCGATATGTGATGCGGCATATTTTATTTCGTCCATCGTATCGAGCGGTTTTTTATGCCAGGAATCAGTAAGCTGCCCCTGAAAAACAAAACGACCATTTTTCGATACAAAATAAATTTTTCCATTTGTTTCTAACACCTGGATCTCTTCAACAGGTAATGATGTCTTGGCATCAAACGAAGGGCGTTCCTGCGCAGCACTTGTGTTCCCAGATACTATAAAAATAAAAAAAAGACTAATAAAGCGCTTCATCAAACTCCTCCTGGTGAAAGGCGCTACGCCAGTATACTGGCGTAGCAACCTAACGATTTGTGTGTACTTACATGCCCAAACCATTTGAAATGGTGACGACCGCTTCAGTTGCTGCTGGTACTTGAGCCAAAGTGGCAGTCATGACGTTATCAATGATGGTAGGGGTGTTGTACAGACCGATTCCGCCACCTACACCAACGGCAAATGACATCAATGACTGGCGTGCCACGCCAGCAATAATGCCAACGAGAATCATTGCTCCGGCAGCAATTTTGCCGAGTGTGCCCTGCATCCAGTCTGTAAGTGTGGTCCACACGCTATCGAATTCTGTACCACCCGTACCAGCAACAGCCATTTCTGGTGCCACCATGGTGGCCAGTGCCAGTAAAGCAATAGCGCCGACAGCCAAGTTATTTCGATTCATTGTTTTTGCAGATACAAACATTCAAGTTACTCCTTAATTTTATTGATGGTTGTGTGCTGACTTTCCAGCGGTTGAAACAACCGGCCCTGCTGTTTTGCAGCAGAATCCGGCCTTCCAATTACCCACCTGCGCGGTTCGATTTCGGTATAGATATACCCTGGTACAATGAGGGCACCTGTGTTGGTATCCTCCCAAGATGCCACCCATATCCTCATCACTTGCGCAGGCGTGCGGATTGGAATCGGTCGATCTGGTAAATTTGGGGTAACAAAGGTGTCAATCACAAGATCTGTGCTTACCTTCTCTACTCCCACCTCTACCTTATCTTTTTCTTTACGTGAGCTATCACTATCTCTTTCGTTTTCAGTCGTTGCTTCAGTTGCGCGATCTTGCACACCATTACCACCTTCAGTGGCACCATAAATGTCACGGGTAGGCATACAGGTTGTGCCTGCGGGCAGTCCCGAACAGCCATATTTGGGGCTGCCGTAGGAAGCACAACCCGAAAGGGTGACCACCGCTATAAGAGAAATAATTCTGAACATTTCTTAATCCCTCTTTGTCAACTTGGCTTTAGCAAGTTTTTTAATTTTGAGTTTGAAGCCCGATGTCAGAACGATATCGATTTGACGACCCGCATCAACTTCAATAACGGGAAACATCTGGTCTGCCATATCCATGTAGTAATCAGCTAATCGCGTTAGAGAAGCGCTGGCACCGGATGAAACGCCACTCTGCACTGCGTTGGATGAGAAATTATCTTGATAAAATTTTCCACCGCTAGGGGTACCCGTCTGAACAACGGGGACTGGACTGGTATCGAATGCCTCTGCAACCCCGGCGGCAAAACCTGCCAGTGCTACTTTGACAATGAGTGATCCTGCTCTTGTGACGAGCTTCCCTCGGACACCTGCCTTGCCATCCTCTCCAACCGCGTATGAGGGAAATTCCTCTTCGATAACATCGCCATCCTTTGTAATGCAGGAGAAGGTTTCACCCCGTAAATACGCACGCTCTGAACTCAACTCACCATAGCCCGCCAGTGTCGCAAAACACTCCTTCACATCGGCACTAAATAAATTGGGAAGAATGGCGTCTTTCTGAATACGAACGAGAACGGGGAATGGGTTTTTACGAGCCCCCCTACCCGTCGCTGCGTCAACGCCATTTAGCAGCACACCTGAGATTATTGAGCCTGCGGGTAAGAAAACCTCCGATCCGGCCTCCCCCCCTTCATCCGTTTGAGATACACTTTCGACTGTTAATATCGTTATCCCCCCTCCTGGCTGCGCCCCCGTTTTCAGGTTTGGTGCCCCCACCACTGGAGCTGGTGCAGCAGGTCGGACGGGGGCGGTTCTGAAGTAGTAATCTGGGTCTGCATTCAATCCAGGTTCAATATTGTTACTTTCCTTCTCGAAGACAACAGGTGCCACTTCTGGTTGAGAAACGATAGTTCGTCCCTGCGTTATATTTTTTTCCCTAGTCTGTTTTTCTACTAAGTCTGCCAATTCAGGCACTTGAAAGTATCCGTCCTTAATGTCAGCCACTTCCCAACCTAGAGTCTTTGCTTTATCAGTTATATTTTTCAGTTGGCTTTGCAGTATTGCTACTTGACGAGTCATGTCCGGGTCATTTCCTCGACGCCTTTTCAACTCCAAAAGGTCTTTTTCCATCAGCATAAATTTTCTAGCGAGCTGATCTTTCTCTTTTTCAACTGTTTTCACTTTGGCATTAAGCGCATCAATACCGATAGAACGAGTATCCGCATCGGTTAACACGCTGCGTTTCACCGCATCAATTCTGCTTGATACTTTGCTCTCTTCTCCCCCAGTGATAAACGCCATTACAAGAAACAAGCCTGAAATCCCAAGTACAAGAACCGCAACCCGACGTTGGTTCGGGCTCATGCTACCCCAAACACCATCAACTTTTAATTGCTCGCTGATTGTCTTTTTAGGTTTTTGCTCGGCCATATCAATTGCCCCCAACTAATAGTGAAGGTCGTTTTAATTTGATTTCTTTTTTATAATTACGCTTCTGAGCCACATAGATTTCTGTCCTATCTCCTGGGTTTAGTATATTTCTGGGAAACGCAGAAACCGCCGCAATATCCCAATCACCGCATGTTGATTCAATAAATTCGATAGCACCTGGAGAAGTGTTTGTGGCTGTACCAATATGAACAATCAAATGATGACCCGTGACCGTTTGTCCTGACTGAAAGTCAAAATGTAGTCCTGCCTGTCGGCATGCTGGGAGTTCATTTTTTGCTGTGCCAGCAAAACCATATCCGGGAGGAAGTTCACCAAGCGCGAGCGATTTGAAAATATTTTCAATGGTTAGAATATAAGGCTGTGAAGTTTCCCACTTTTCCGCACGCTTGCTATAGCGAACGACAGACCCATCTGTTTTTAACTTGAGGAATATTTCTCTTGGTGGAATCTTTCGTGGAATCAACGTCAGCGACAACGCACGCGCCTCACTCCCCTTCTCAGTAATAAAAAGAGTGACCGGAACCTCTTGTGATGTACCGATATATATAACGTTATCTCTTATTTCAGTTGTAACTGGCGACGACGTGGTTATCGTTGGGTGTTCATAAGGGGTAACAATCCGGTTGAGATGATTGACGGAAACTTTAATGATTTCGTTCACGCCTGGCTGCATCACAACCTGGCTTCGATCTTGGTAAGTTTTAGTGGCGGCGACATCCGAAACTTCCTTCACCGCGCTCGCTGCAACTTTCCTTAAAGGTGGTGGTGGAAGATCTGCTTTTGCCTTCGCCGCCGGAACCAGGGGTATAATTGGAATGGGCGAAGAATCTGCAAACACCGCAGTACAAAAGCATAGTGTTGATATAAGCCCTATATACCTAAGCATCGCGTTTCCTCCTGCTCTCTTCCTGGCTTTGTAATTGCTCCAGAACACGCTCGGTACGTGGTTTACCTGCATAGGTGTTTATGTCCATAATCATTGGCGCATAATTACCTATGTTTATTCTATATTCGTAGGTTCGTTCACCACGATCCTCTGTACCAGTAGCCCCTTTAACGAAGGAGTACCCATAAACAAAAACTTTCCCAGACACTTTTTCGTACTCAACAAAACGTGGCTCGAACCGCATGGTTATTCGGTCATTTTTGATGTTCTGAGCTTGCATTTCCAAAGTATCGATAACCTCGGAATAGATGGCGGGAGATAACAACGGTTTAAGTCGTTCTTTCAGGAAGTCAACATTTGATGGTGTGATATTGCCTGTCATCTGGGCTAGATAAAGTCCCCAAGATTCTTTATAGGATTCACTGGCATCACTCTTGGTAATCCACGCTTCAGACCCTAGTGTTTCGGGCGTCACTACCACTATCTGATCTTTTGTGAAGACCATATAAGCAAGTAGCACGACCGCTACAGATAAAGCACCGTTGAATATTCTGTTCCATCGATTCTCAACAAGGGAACCTTCCCAGGTCTTTATAAAATCACTCATATTCATGGAAACAGTCTCCTTATATACGGATTGATCATCGATTTACCTCTGGGGGGAATAAACCCTGCGTGGTAAAGCATATGAAGGAAGTATCCGTCCGGGCTGTTATCCCTGAACTTGCGATATACGGATGTAATGAAAAACCCTATGAGAGTAAAGAGGAGCGCATGCCCAATGAGAATGCCAAACGTCAACCCCAACAACATTGGGGCAAGTTCATCAGCACTCCATAGGAGCAAATGAGGCGGATCATCTATCCGTCCTGGTATCTTGATTGGTTGCACTTATGTCTCCATTGGAATTACCAATAAGAGCTAATTTTGCAAGACATTACGAGGAATGTTGTTCTACAGCGCACCCCGAAAAGGGGTTATTTCTTACTGATTTGGATTTTCACAGAATGATTACATTCTTTTTTGAAGATTTCCGATCATCAGCCCGGCCATCACGCAGGTAATCATTATTGCTGCGGGAATTAGCATTGGGTCTAGAACGATAGGAGCCAAAAATAAGGCCACGAGACCAATAATGACATACACAATCCCATGCACACTGTACTGGTGAATCAATGGGGATACATAGGCAAAGTTTGTCCTCTTAATTCGCCACGTAGTAATCCCATCAAAGGCCGCTGGGATAAAAAGAATTAAAAAATACGGTGCCCAAGATAGCAGTAACGCAATCCGGGCTAATATATGATAATAGGCATTTGCCATCGCTTGCAGACGACTTTCCGCCCAATCAAACCATGGCGTCCCCATTTTCTCCATTCCTACACTCCTGGCTTTTTGTTCATCTGTTGGAACGATATGATTTAACGCAGCTTGGTATACACCGGAGTCGATTAGTGATGAATTAAACCAAGCCCTAGCTCTATCATGCACCCACCGATGTTCCTCTGCCCCTAATCTCATCTCCAAAAGTTCTGATTCTTGTTCAATGACACGCGCAGTCCAGTCTCCGGGAACAAGCACCGTGACAATAATAGCTTCAATGGCGATAATCCATATCGCCAGCCATAATGGCTGCTTCATGGTCGAACCTCCGCATAGCTAATTTCATATTTTCTGGCACAGTCTTTTCGTAAAGCCGCACTGTGAACATTCTCTGATCGACATCATCCTCTTCTACAATCATCTCACAACGGTTAAACCGCCAAATAGAAAGTGGTGTTTCATGAAACAGTGACCACCGCTCTTTCTCGTTAGGATCGATCACTGCATATTTACAAACATCGCTGGCCTCGAAAAAACACCCCACTAAAAACACCTTCAGCCGTTCATGAGGGTAGTAGTGCCGATTACTCTGCCCCAACACGTCGGCGTATGCGATCAACCCCCTTCGGAGCACCTTGTTTACCGTGGGGGAGTTCTCATGATGTACCAAATCACCAAATAGATGAGTGAAACGTCTAAAAAATTCGTTAGCACCAATCCATTGATGATGAAGGTGTTCATAGGCATTCATCAATAATATGGATCTATCACAAACCTCATGCTTATCAGGCGTTTTAATAAAATTAGTTTTTTTCACCACTATCGACCATTTATCTTTATATTGGCTCATCACTTAGCCTGTTAATATGGGCAAACGCCCTTTCACGATCATTCCACCCGATATCTTTGCAATGTATTCAAGATTAGGTAGCATACCCAATAACTGAGGTGGAAAAAGATCGCCCTCTTCCTCCATCAATCGTTCGCCTGTATTCGCTGTGTACATCAAGGGGGCTTCAGTCTGAGAGGTCAATCCCTGTGTTCGCATGACGTGTTTTAACCGTGTTTTAGGTAAATTCTCTGTAATAAACTCCTGGGTCTCCGGGTCAATTACGCGAAGAGCATAAATGTTATTCAGATTGCCTAGAACCTGTCTGGCACGCTCTTTACTCCCCAATCGCGCCTCAAAATCAGCGATCGTTTGCGTGGCAATAAATACTTTCATTTTTGCCCCACGCCCCTTATTTAGTAGCTGGATGGTTGGCTCGTTTATTACCTCACTTGCCTCATCCACAAAAATATTGACGGGACAATTTCCTACACCAAAATTGTAACGATCACCTGCCACTGCAACTAGATCTGAGAGAATAATAGAACCAATAGCACTTCCCACCGTACTATCTGTTAAAGAATCTAATCCTATGTATGCCACTTGAGCGTTATCAATGATTTTTTTATTATCCGTAATCAATCGACCATCGCTAACATCCCGGTAGTCAGGGCTTAGTAACTTTCCAAGCTCACCCGCAGTTAGCATGTTCATGATTGGCAGTAAGTTTGCCACCATCTTGGAGAAGTGAGTTTTGTCATGTTGGAACATGGAGATAAGGCCTTCCAGTTCCGGGCTCGGTGCTTCTGGTTGAATAACGTCCGCATAAAACTTTGACATCACCCGAGCTTTCTTCTCCATGCTGCCGGCGCTGGCATCGTTAAGGTATTTTGTAGCAAGGTCGCGGCCACCATCGATATTTCTTTCTGCATAGGCAATGGTCGCTTTAACAACCATTTCGTGTGGACCAGATTCCAAAAATCGTTTCAATAACACAAGATTAGGGCGCTCATAAGCCATGACCAACGCTTGGCTGATATTGTTTAGCGCCTGCCACCCAAACGATTTAAAAGGATCTGCACCGGCCTCACTGGGAATCAAGGCAGCCAACCGGCTTGCTATTTCCGTTACCCGTGTGAAATTTCTCAACGGATCTATTCTTGCTGACTGCTCTGGAAAAGCCGGATGAAATGATATAAATCGTTCTTCTTGACCTATGGCTTCGCAGGCTCGACGTGCGTTATCTTGCATCTCTTTATCACCTTTGGGATCAATGATAATAACGGCCTCGTTACGCATGATTGCCTGACTGATCAAAAGATCAAACAACCTCGTTTTTCCAGACCCCGTAGTACCAACAATCAGATTCTGTCCCTCAGAATGAGACAGAGCCTGGAATATAGAGTGCTCAACAGGCTCCACTCCATGTATCCACGTTTGCCCTATTTGCTCTCCTGTGGTCTTTCCAGCAGTATTATCCACAATATCTGACCAGTCTCTCTTCAGAATTTCAAAGACCCGCTGAGCATGGCGGTTCTCCCACATAAAACCATTACCCAGCCATATTGCTTCAGGGTTGATTCTCATCTGTTTGGTCAGTTTATTTAACTTGATAAACTCCAGTGGCCGCCCCCGAAGGTGGCGTTGAAGCTTCGCTAATCGAAGTGCCCGTGGAAGCCTTGCCACAGCCATCACCAGGCAAATTCCACTCATCCAATAAAAAGGCTCGGATGGCAGGTTACTCAATTGGTTAACGCCAAAAGCGACTGTTCCAGCCATTATCCATACTCCAGCAGCCTGTATTTCATAGTTTGGTCGCCAGGGGTTCTCATACGCCATTGAGTCGTAATTCATTGCTATAGCTCCTGCTCTAGGTCTATTGTTCCAGAATCCTGGTGAGTGTTTGCAAACGTAATAAATGGGCTCTTTCGCAACAGCGTTCGTACAACGGACTCCGTACTATTGATTTTTTTGGCAATGCGCCTAATTGAATGCTTTGATACCCGATAGGTAACCTTGCTACCAACCTCTTCAGAGATCACTTCACCTTCTATATAAGGCCCAAACCCTTGCAGCATCTGCCTGATGAACTCTTCCTCAAGCTCTTTTTCGGATGGTATTTTCCGTGCCAGTTTGTATCTCTCTTTGGTTAGCCTCTTCTTCGTAGTTTCCAAAGGAACATCCGCCCCCTCCTTCTTTATTTCTTTTTTCTGAGGACTTATTGTTTTTATTGACGATTGTTTCTCTGTATCTTTTTTCTCTTTGTCTTCGGTCTGAATACTTGGCTTGCCTCCCGGTTTACTATCTTCGAGCTCTTCTTCACCCTCGCCCAAGTGTTTATGTATGAAATGACTTACTTCAACACTTAGAACAAGATACCTCTTGCCTCCGATCTGTGATGTCTTTGACGTAGACATCTGATCTTTATGCAACAGGCCTTCATCGGAAAGTATATTCATTACATCTTTTGGTTCGCCCAATTGTGCTGACGATGCAGGATGAGGAATTCCGTAGCGCCCGCCAGGAAGGGTTTCCAATATCGAATTGGAAGAGCGTATTGCTTGATAAATATATTTCCAGCCTTTTGTATTACTGTTCTCTTTTTTTTGACTGGCCTTCGGCTTAATTGCTTTCGGTTCACCCTTTATCGACGCTTCTGGTACAGATTTAGCTACAGTTTTTTCTGCCCGGTTATTATTCATCTCGTTTTTTTTGTTGCCAAATAGTGGAAGACTCAGGCCTGCGTTACCTCCAATTTCGGACGCAATCTTAGCCATTTGGTTAACACCAGGAGAATCACCCGCTACAATTTTCTTTCCCTGGTGTTTGGGCTGTAAAGAGGAAGGTTTTGGTTTAGCGCCGCCCCTCCCCTTTTCCAGCGAGCTTATAACCTCATCTGGCATAGGAGGGGGAAAGTCAGAACTATCGTCAATCTGTTCCCATGAGTAATAGTCCGCCTCAGTTCCAGGCGATGGAATATCAAGGGTCGAGGTTTCAATTGGAGCAGCGTTATTTTGTTTTTCTTCCTCTTCTTTCGAGGTAAAGCTTGCCTTAGCCGGGGCGGGTGGTTCACTGGTAAAGATGAGCTCCAGATCATCGAACCGTAGACAATTCAGAGGAACGCCTTTGAGTATGTCAGGGTAAATGCGCCAATAACGGATTGGCTTAGCCTCTGAGTTTTCCTGATAGGGTGTCGCAAATCCGCGTTCAATCAAAATATCAGCAAGCGTATCCGGGTTTCTCGGCACACCGGGGATTTTATCCCTCTCAATGAGATTATGTATTTCTGGAACAATTTGGTTCCATGCCAGAAACACACCCTGCTCTAATCTCCAGATGGTTGACCCTGGTTCATTGACGTTGGTTAATGGCACCAAGCGCCTAATAGCATCGAAGATAAATCGTTCTACAGGTACGCCATAAGCATGTTCATCTACGTCAAGCCGTTGGTTTATAAGGTCTAGTCTCACACTCTCCTGATCTGCCCACAATACTATCTGGGTCAGCGCCTCTGACGCACCAGTGCCCACGATGGATTCAAGTAAAGACTCCATAATATGCGGCCCTGGTTTGTTGAGATAAGACTTAGCCATCGGCGTTATAATTTGGTCAAGATTCATCATCGAAAACTTCTCATGACGCTTCTTTCGTTTGTCACGCCAGCGCAAAAAATACCTGTCAATTTCTTCACGTTGCGACCATTCAGCCAAGCTAAGATCGTATGGATTCCACTCCTTCGCACCCGTCTCATCGGTAACGGCCACGTCAGAAAGCGGCTTTCCAACATCGTGCAGCAAGCCTCCTAGAAACGAAGCAAATTGCCACCGAGGTTCATTATCTCGGCGGTTTTTTGGTGTTTCGCCGAGACAGAATTGATGCGACTCTGCCCGCTGGGCCGACCAGAAGCCTACCTCCAGACCATGCCTAAAGAGCCCGCCCGCCCCTCGGTGATGGTGTGTTTCAGATGCTGGCAGCAAATGTACATAGGCCGCATATCGCTCGATCACCGGCAGAACCAGTTGATCAAACTCAGATTGGTTAAACCTCAATGCTCCACGGATTCGAGTAATGAGTTCTTGTTGCGTTTGAATAATTCGTGACGTTTGGGCTGCTGGAAGCCCCTTGGCAAACGGAGGGTATCGAGGAATTTCATCATCAGTGACCAGGGGCGCTCTTGCTTCACTTGTTGGCTTTTTCCTGAAAAGTTTCGCAAACACAGTCACTCCATTCGGATAATTGGCAGAAATCATTTTGAGTAGGCATTTTGCCACAGCACTGCGAAGACCCCGCTTTAGAGATTCCACCGTTAAGGGGTTATTTCTAATGAGTGATTGTTCCGAAGTGTATTTAGAATAGATGCTCTTAAAAACCGTTCATTGTCGAGGAGATAATAATGCGACGTGGTTACTTAGTTATTGTTGTCATTTTGTCTGGCTGCTCTACCCAGGAAATTTACCAACCACCTGAGTACACGCAGAGAGTTTACACAAATGAAAAACCAGTCGGCTTGGACAATACAGTGACATGGAGCAAAACCCATCGCTCAGGGGCGGCTTACAATCAAGAGAATTATCGCCATATTCTAGGTGTACGCAATGTCGCTATTCTTTCCGATCATGCGCCTGAACCAGCTCAGATTACACTGTCGTCTGAACCTGCTGAGGCTGTAGAAAGAACCATAAAATCGTATTCAGTATATGAATCCCAAAGATGGGAACGCTTCTGCGGTGCCGCTAAGATGGATAGTCGAGACTGGGATTTTATCTCCACTGAAGGTAGAGAAAACCTCCCTGATCACTTCAAGCAGAATTGCACCCCTCCCGCGTTCACCCGTCAAGATTATCTAAGCGCCTGGGCTGCCTCCTGCGGCAACGCCACTCCTCTTAGCAAGGGCCATAAAATTATTCGCAATTCCACACTACCGCCCAAAGGCCGTTGCGATGGATAACAAGGCACTTGAGGTGGATATATGCATAATGCTGGAAGAAGCAGGTAGTCGGTGCTCTCACTATGAGGCCGTTTGTGTCATAAATACTTATTTGGATATTCTGAAGCAAGATCATCCATGCTTAGTCATGGCGTCCTCACAATTTAATAGCCTTGCGGCAAGCCATGAACCTGTATCTTTGCGAAAAACAGCTACAAGCTGAAGATGTTGCTCATGCAATAGGAAGGCCTGTTCGGGCGACAGGTTTCTATCGTATTGAAAACGATACAGTAGTGACCTGGGCTAAGGGGCACCTGCTAGAGATGTGCAGACCTGAAGAATATGATCAAAGATTCAAACGATGGACTATATCTGACTTACCCATCAACCCATCAGACTGGCGCAAACGAACCAAAGCGAATACCAGAGATCAGTTTCAAGTCATCAAGAAACTCATTAGCGACGCATCTAATATCTACATCGCCACTGACTTGGATAGAGAGGGAGAATCGATTGCCAGAGAGCTGCTCGAACGATGCGAACATACTGCTGTTGTCAGGCGTATTCGTATTACAGCTCTTGATCACCAGAGTCTTCGTGCTGCGCTGGATGATGCTCGGGATATCAACGAAACCGCTTTTATGGCAGATGCTGCTGAAGCCCGTCAGAAAGCAGATTGGTTGGTTGGGATCAACTTAACCCGACTTTATACCTTGATGGCTCAGCGTATGGGCATCCAAGAAACCTTCCATGTTGGACGAGTGTCAATTCCAACTATCGCCCTCGTATGTGAACGCGACCGCAAAATAAGAGAGCATGTTTCCGTTCCTTACTATTCGCTCAAAATCAACTGTGAACACCAAGGCCAATCGTTCGAGGCTAAATGGGTTCCTCCAGAAGATCACTGTGATGAAAAAAAACGGTGTTTATCACAAACAGTTAGAAATGATGCCGGTGCCACATCAAAAGGCCGCAGAGGCATCGTGTCAAAATTTGAATCGAAAGAGCATAAAAGTAGCGCCCCTTTACCGTTCGATCTCAACTCTTTGCAACAGCTTGCCTGTAGTCGGTGGGGGTATACCTCTAAAGAGGTGCAAAAGGGATTGCAATCACTGTACGAACAGCACAAAGCCATTACTTATCCAAGAACAGAAAACCGCTATTTACCCAGTAATTTCATAATTATGGTGCCAGATATTATTTCAGCGATTGCACATAGTGGAAAAGTGAGCGAAAAAATAACCACGGGGGTTGTTGGGGGCCGTATCAGTGTTGCTCGCGTGTTTGATGATGAAAAGGTAGATCCTGTGCATCATGCAATTATTCCAACCAGAGAACCTGTGAGTATCGAGACACTGAACAAACTGGAAGCGAGACTCTATCTGCTGGTGTGTCGTTACTTTGTTTCTCAGTTTTATCCATCAAATGTTACCGATAAAACAGAGGTTGAAATTAAAGTCGGCTCCCATACTTATCGCGCTACAGGTTCAAGAACACTGGTCACGGGATGGAAATCCGTACTGGGAAAAAATCTAACATTGATTGAAGATGCAGGTGAGAAGGATTTGACTACACCTCCTCCCCTACCCTGGTTCGGCTATCAAGACCACATCACTGTCACTCAGGTTATTCACGAAGATCACATGACCTCCCCTCCAGACTATTTTACAGAGGCCTCTCTCATCGCCGCGATGAAACGCATAGGACGATTCGTCGAGGATGAAGCTTTGAAAAAAACACTGGACGATACAGCAGGTCTCGGAACCGCTGCAACGAGGGCTGACATTATTGATACGGCTATCAAGCGTGGATATTTACTGCGCGAACTTCACAGAAAAAAAATAACTTCCACAAAGAAAGGTCAGGAGATAATTTCAATCTTACCCAAACAAATTAGCTCCCCCGGCACTACAGCACTGTGGGAAATGAGGCTTGAACAAGTAGCTAGTGGCCAGCTGGATGGAGATAGTTTTACTGATGAAATTGGTGGATGGGTCGAGCGAATCATTTCCGCTACTCGCAACGCAGGGGGTATCTAATATTTTTGGGTATCCGTTTTTCTGTGAATGATGTCAAGTTAACATTCTGAATCTTCCCCTGTATCAAGTGAACCAGGTTCAAGAGGACAACCAAACACGAACCTTTTCGCGATCCTCCGTCAGAAACGAGATTTTGTCTTTAATTTTCCTAAACTCTCCGTCTGGTTCACTGGAAATGCGACTCAGGCGAGATTTCAGAGACCTTTTCTCTCTGTCAATTTCTGCCAATAGTGCGGTAAGTTTTTTCGGTTATTCCCGCACATCGATAATTTGTCTGCAAATTGTTGTCTCATGTCTTTTTTCTATCAGATTTGTTCCAGTTTATTACTTTTATTAAAATTTGGAATGGTGCTATCAGGGCATACCACCCAGCTTCCCTCATACTAATAAGACGCTGGCTTAGTATTTGTTTTTGCTCCTCAAGTACTGTTATCCCTATTCCTGAAATCAGGCCGATGGTAACCACCACCCACGCGCCATTTTCTGCTGTGACATTCACGAACCCTAATGCTGTGGCTGTCATCAATACGTTGTACAAGTAAATGTGCAAAAAGTTGATTGCGTGTATGGGAATAAGTTTGTCCGTCATCTATTTCTCTCTTGATATTGGTTTTCCTGGGTCTGAAAATTTCTTCTTCAGCTCTTAGCAGACACACGATGTGTTCTTTCTCTGCATATCCAGAACCTATCTAAAGCCAACTGTTTTTTCTGGCAACCCCGATCACTACAGCTATCAGTGTTGCTACAGCCGCCGTGATAATGTCGTAGGGGACGGTGGCGGGCAACAATAGGAGTCCCCAGTTCTTGGCCACATAAACAAGCAACAGGCAAGCAGTGAACATGATTGCTATATTTATTAGCGCTTTGTCCCAACGACACAGAAAAGCATTGGCAAATATATCTGGCAAAGATGGACTCATGGTTTTTTCCTCATTAGATTACAGTTACGGCAACGAAACTGAGTAGAATAGTTGGCATGAGAAGTGTCCGGGTAATGAGGGCGTATTAAATCTACCCGGCATGTTCGAGACCAATCAGCATCCACCTCAATATTGATTTTCTCTTCACATTCACATTTTGTTTCAATGGTAATTCCCACGCCCTTTTCCTTCTCTGTTTCTTTTTCTAAATTAACTTCCAACGTAACATCGTTTTCTAAAATGCAACCCTCGTTCTGGGCCAGACGTAACCTATAACTCTGACAGGTTTACCCGCAGGCGGTCACAAATAGAATCAAAGTCTCCAAGGTCTGCATAGCGAATAGATATCGTTCCAGCTTTGCTGTTATTTTTATCGGGAGAAATTGAAACCATAAACCCTATTTGTTCTGCGATAACATTGGTGAGGTGTTGGAAATATCGTTCTGTATCCTCATTACAGAACGCACCATCTTCCCCAATACTAGCCCTGAAGCGATGAACACTGATTCCTCTCATTATTGCCTTTCGAGCCTCCTCTTCCTGTCTGTTTTCTGGCAGCGAAGCAATGGCACGGGCGAGAGAAAAACTGATTTTCTCTTGATGTAAGAATTTCTTTATCAAGGGAGATAGTTTTTTGGATATGCGCAAATAATGCCGAACAGTGTAGTCCTTATTCCCTGTGATACTTTGTAATCGTGCTGGGCTATACCCTCCTTTTCTGAGGAATAGTAGTGTGTCTGCAACTTCCGCATGACTAAGCAACCCGCCTTTCAGTAGACGCTCTGCGTCGATCTTATCGGTAGCAACACAGTAGTCCATCACTTCTCCAGAATTGAGCCGTATCTGACAAGAAATTCTGAACGATCCAGAACGCCCCAGTCATAGATGTGGTAGTGCCCAGTACGCCCTTTGTTATTCCTTTCAGATACGAACCTGATATCCATCGAGTAATCCGTTCTCAATTGTGAGATTTGCCGCTTTAGCGATGACGCAGGTATACCAGTTTGAGAGGATATGTCCGTCAATGTCGGTGTATTGTGTTTTGCTATCGATGCAATAATTGCGTATTTACGCTTGGTGTTGGCACTGAGTTCCTCCATTCTAAAAGTACTGTCCGTCTTCACTGGTTGCATAGTTCATATACTCCGTTGCCCACGTCTCCGGTAGGCGGCTCTCCACCTTGGCCAGGGCTACCTCAATACGCGCATCTTGTTCAAGCCTGTTGAGAGCCGTTGAAATTGAACGAATATCCTCTTCCAACGATTCAACGTGGGAAATTAATCTCTGTTGGCTCCATTTTTCATAGCGACTCATTCAATCTCCAAGCTAACCGGCACTTGAAATAGCTAAAATTCTGAGCTCACCTGCGGTAGCAGAAATCAGATCGCCACCATCCAATTCCATCCAAACATGCCCCTCTTTCTCCGGCGCTTTATCGAGACACAACGTTCCTTTTTTCATCTCTTGCCATATGACATGAACCTCAAGTAATGATGACTGAGCCAAGCTGGCTGATCCTGAGTTGTGGATAACATTATCTGATGAAGGTGTGGTGCTTTTTTCTTTCTTTGAAGAGGAGTCGGAGGAACCTCCAGCAGCCACGTTGTCGTCACCCAATGGGTTGTTTTCTCCGCTCTCCTCTTTCTGATGCCCAGTCTCTCCCCCCGCTTCTTCTGTGCTCTCATTGCTAGATGGTGTTTGAACCCCTGCTCCATCGGCACAATTATTGCTTGATGTTCCCGTATTTTCCTTCTCTGGCACTACGGCTACCGTATTAGTTAAACCACCTTGTTTTGATGGTTCATTTGACTTGCACTGTTTGTATTCTTGTTCAGCACGCTTCCTCGAAAGCCCTTCGTCTTCGCGAGCCAAGTCACACAAAGCAGAGAATTTACTAGGATTTATCTCATGAATCTTTCTAAGAAATTCCAGAGTAATAAGATCCGTCACTATTTGATCTTCAACTAATCCTCTCCCCTCCTCCGGTAGTTTCAAAATATTGAGAACGCGGCTCACTTTGTTGATGTTGGGTTTTTTCTTCCGGGTGATCCATCCCAGCTCTTTCGCCACTTCTTCCATGGTCATGTTATCAGCAACCAACTCCTCCAAGGCATGCGCCAATTCCAGTGAGCGTAGGTTGCTTCTCTGATCGTTCTCAATAAGCTGGCCAATGATACGTTTGCATCTATTTCGTGCAGGTGCCTCAGGATCAATCACCGCCTTAAGCTCAAACCCATTAATTAATTTGGCTGCTCGCCAGCGGCACTCTCCCTTATCTATTTTGTATTTACCATTCTCATCAGGGGGATAGACAACAATGGGTTGCACTTGCCCATTGGTCCGCATTGAAGCGGCACGCTCTTCAATATCATAGGGGTCAATTATTTTTCTAACTTGCTCGTCAACATAGAAATGCGATGGAGGGAGTACCACCAACACATGATGTTCTGGAATGCTTTCTGATTTTTGAACAGGCTCCTCTCCTATCAATAAATCACCCAGACCGGTGGTAGAGCGAGATTGATTACGTTTCTCTTTTTTCCGTTTATTGAACATATCAGGCCCCCAGTCGCGTAATGATTTCTTTTGTCAGCGATACTATTTGTAGCGCTGCTTTGGAGTCTGGTTTTGCATAGGTGCTTACTTTTTCTTGGAGGGCAATAGCGTCCGACACTTTTACCGTTTGGTTAATGTGTGTTTCAAAAATCAAGGCACCAAACTCTTCATTCATTCTTCCAAGATAGTGCTTCACCGATTGAGGCATGGGGTTGTTAACTACTTTATTCGCCACAATCCCAATAATTTGTAAATCTATTTTCATCCGGCGGTTCATTTGATCAATACGATTAGCAACCTTTTTCGCTGCTTTAAAGGATAGGTCATCAGGGATCATCGGGATCATTACTCCGCCCCCACTGCTAGATAGCATGGCCGAAGTGAAAAGAAGACCGAATGAGGGGGGACAATCGATAATGATGTAGTCAAATTTTTCAGAGAGCATCTCTATCGAGTCACAAAATTCATAAGCAGGGTCCATGTCGGCCCCTTTAAGGACTGATAGTGCATCGGTTGCCCCCATCAGAAAAAAGTTCTCAGCTACCTCAATTGGCGTGAACTCACTGTCAGCCGTATACATTTTGATGGTGTTGGAGATACCTTCTGGCTTGTTGCCTGCCAAGATAGAGTTAGGTATGTCCTCACCACACAATGCCGTAGTAGCATCTCCCGAGGAATCATTATCGATAATGCAGACGCAGCAGCCCATTTCCGCTAGCTCAAACCCTAGCTGCACCGCGCAGGTAGTTTTACCCACCCCACCTTTCTCATTCGCAACGGCTAGCACCTTTCCCGCCATAGTCTCAGTCCTCTGTGATTTCAATATTTGATGAAGGGTGCTTTAGTTTCTTACAAGCGAACCTTCCCCAATAGCTTTCCCGATTATAGTATCAATATTTGAGACGATGCAAGGTTTAACTGCCGCTACTCTCGATTGTGACCGTACGTACTAATGCGAGACAGTCTCTTAATGAGATCCAGTAGATGCTGTTCCCAGCTAACATAGGCCACTAATTTGAAGATATAAACCTGGGCGAATGTCGTTGAACAGCTTTTGTCTTAAGTTAGCAATATCTATACGAAGAGATAAATCGTTCTGAGCGGCCTCCCCCCTGCTCCTGCCTTGCAGTTGAAACAACGGCGAGTCTTGATAATAGACTGATTGACTATTGGTGGATTTGTTCCATCTGAACACTGCTTTGCAGGGGAAGCAGCATACTCTTCTAGCCAAACAAGCTGATGCTTTGTTCTCTCTCATGAGAGAATTGTTATGCCGGTAAAAAACTCTTAATCAGGTTGTATGTGTAGTTCCAGACAGTGGGAGTATAAATTGCCATCAGGAACTGAACAGACATCCCGAGGAAAAACATAAAGCCAAGCCATAGTTTTCGTACTCTCACTATTCTGTTTAGAGGGACTGACACTGATACGTTGGGTTGGCGTTGGGACATTTGAGTATCGCCTCCGGAGGTTGTTTGAGAAGAATTTCGTTTCCAGAGACTCATGGTCTATCTCCTGATTGATTACCATTATTCGAGTTGTCTGCTTTCTTTTTCATGCGTTGAATTGTAGAAACGATGGCTTCTGGTGGCTGGGCTCCGCGAAGCATGACGTTATTCCCCGTATGGTTATCGACAACAAAAGTAACTGGGGTTGAGTTAACACCAAGCTCTTTCGCTTTCTGTAAATCCGCAGCCACTTTTTCCCTAAATGTTCCTGCATTTAAACATTGTGAAAATGCGTCCCCGTTTACACCTATGTTTTTTGCAATTGAGACTAGATCACCTGCGCCTTGCCCATTCCCTTTCGTTTCTTCAAACACCTCATGTATGAAGACCCAAAACGCCCTGTTTCCAGCAATATCAGTTACACATTCGGATGCCTGAGCTTGAATAGTTGCCACAGGATTATGGAAGGGAAGGGGTAGGTGCTTCCATTGCCAATTTACTAAGCCACTAGAGGAATCCACAACCTTTTTGGGAGTTGCGTGATAACGTTTGCAATATGGACATTCCAGATCAGAGTATTCAACCAAGGTAAATCTTGCATCTTCTTCACCATAAATATGTTTATTTGTGAGAGATCGCTCTACGGCAAACTGATAGTCGTCGTATTTCAGTGTTACCTTTTCTTGCTTACGTTGTTCAACATAGGCATCGATACGAGCATTGATGTGTCCGTTGATTTGTCGGGTACTTTCACTTTCGCTAAGCAGATACTTAATCCCACTCTTTTGAGATAGATCATCGATTGAATTGCTTAGATTGTTTACTTTGTACAAAGAGAAGGCTACCAGGGCAAGATTAACTAATGTCAACCCAATGGCGAATAGCATTAGCGCTGGCTGCTGGCTAAGTTTTAATGTCATTTCTTTGATCCTTTTCTCTCATGAGAGAATGTATGGTTAGAACAAAGTGGGGATAGGGGAGGCTAATTCATATTTCAGTGCAGTGAGATTCGCCTGGGTTTTATTTGCTAGTTGCTTTAGAAAGTCAGGTGCAGGAGTGTAATTCACAAGATTGACGCTATTAATCGTGTCTCGGGACACACTTGTTAGACTTCCTATCCCATCTGTCAATCCAATTTCGATACTTTTTGCCCCTGTCCATACAAGCCCAGAGAAAATATCTGGGTAATCTATATTGAGCCGATTACCTCTCCCTTCCTTCACTGCCGCTATAAACTGTTCATGGATCTCTGCCAACATGTCTTTCCAGTACGATTGAACCTTGGGATCGCTGGGTAAATAGGGGTCAAGGAGGGCTTTGTTGGAACCAGAAGTCAGTACTCGGCGCTCAACACCGATCTTGCTCATGATTTCGTTGAAACCAAAGCCAGCGCTAATCACGCCTATCGAGCCAACCATTGATGCTTGATCAACGTATATTTTGTCTGCGGCTGAGGCAATGTAGTACGCTGCCGAAGCACCAAGATCTTCGATTACTGCGTAGACAGGTTTATCAGGATACTGTTTCTGGAGTTCGTTGATTTCATGGTAGAGACGACCTGCATGAACAGGTGAACCACCTGGAGAGTTGATACGCAGAGCGATAGATTTTACCAGGGGTTCTTTGAATGCTTGCTGTAGTGCAGGGATAAGTCGATCCGCGTCGGCTAGTTGGCCACTCATAATAGGGCCGTATATCTCAACAAAGGCAACATGAGGTTTGTTCTTGTCTCCTTGCTTACCCCCTGTATTACTACCACCGATCACATAGGCCATTATAAAAAAAGCTATTACAAGAAAGCCTTTGAGAAAATAACCGAAGATTCGACTTCTGCGCTGATAGCGAAGCTCTTTATGAGAATGTAGTAATAGTTCGTTAACTACGCTTTTGGGTAGTTCGACTGCTACGTCTGTTTCCGTCATAGGGATTTTTCCTTTAGATGAGGTGGCTGATAAACCACGTCAACATGAAATGGCAGCCTAGTGCGCTGAAGCTACCAGAGATTGCAAGTGCCTTACGTTCTTTGGGGTTGGCTACTCGGCTAGAAAGAAGAAAGCAAACGACTAAAAAGATAAACAGGATGAAGAGAACTGGGGTAATACCGGCTTTTGAAATATAAATGGTCGTTAATGCTGTTACTGAGAGTAGGGCAGCACCAAGATAAAGTGCTGTTGATGCACAGAGTTGTTTATTCATTCTGACGCTCCTATAAGAAATGTTATTCTCTCTTATTGGGGTCAAAACCCTTTTCTACAGAAACCACCGAAAAGGGGAGATATAGTCAGGTCTCATAAATATTTTCTTTCATGAGATAATTTCAACTGTGAGCATAGACGGTACTTGGGTATGACGTAGAGTTGTTGCGTTTAACCGTTCTTAAGTCAGGTCCGGCATGCTAAAAATATATACTTAAGAACGAAGATGGGCCATTAGAGGCACCTTAAACAGATGATAGAGGCTTTATTTAAAACCCATTCAAATTCTCTCATGAGAGAAAAGGGGGTACATTAGCCTCCTTGTGATCGCTGATCGGAATGAAGAGTGATGTGATGGCGATTAGTCGCCGATAGGCCACGCTTCTTAAGCTCTAGGAAGCATGCTAAGGGGTATAGACATGTTGGTTGTAGTTATTTGTTACCGCTGAAAGAGGGGCTTTTCGACCTAAAAATTTAATTGATATGTTTACCGCAAGTGCATTTGACGCGGTGGTGGCCGCTCTTTATTGCAATATATTTGTGGTAAAGGTTGATTATCCTCTTTTCGGAATATAGTTTTACTGGAACATAGATCGCTTTGTTGTTTCCTGTGGGGAATCTTAGGTATGCGGATGGGTACACTATATGTCCTTGGTGTTTAAGAATGATTGCATAAACCGATAGTTGAGCAACATCAGAAGGATATACCCGAGGCTTTTTTCTTGCCTTGGTGTCCATTAGAAGTAGTCGTTTGTCTTTTAGTTGAAATACCTGATCAACACGCCCGTGGAGCGGTACGGGGGTGAATGTTTTGATGCTCGTTTCATTCATTACGCAGTGAGCACCAGAAAGCATGCCAAGGCCTGTTGGTTTTCTTATTTTGCTCGGCTCCTGTATTTTGCTCCTTACTATGAAAAATATCAGGGCAAGTATGGTTGTAAAAATAACTAAGGCTTTCATTTTATCTCCCGATTCTCTTCTTTATGATACCGGAAGATTTGAATATGCAAGGTTTGAAAGAGAATGAATGAAATTAGTATTGTTGGTGTTTTGTTCTTGTTGTCGTTAGTAGCCAATGCGGTGATTACTCGTTGGTCTACTAAGCGAGTTCTTGGCTTAGAAGTTTCGTTGGTAAAATCAAGTGTGATCGTTGTTGGACGTTCTTTGGCTGCGATGTTAGGTGGTTTCGCTATTGGCTATGGAATCAAGGTGGGATTATTGGAAGGAGGGGAAGTTAATCATAAGTTCATTCAGCTCAGCGGAATGGCTGTCGTTGTTGTTCTGAGTTTTGTTGCTTATTGGGTTTTGTTGGGCAAAATGACAAATACGTCTATTTCTTTCTGGGGTATGACTAAGACGGTTGCTACAGAAACGATTATGTTGGTAGTTGTTTCCGTTGGCATTGCTATTGTTTTATCGGTTGTCTTTTTTACGTTTAGTTAATCGCTCTCTATTAATAATAATAATCTGCTTAAGTTAATAAGAACGGAATAAGAACGGAATAAGAACGGTAGGCCTACGGAAGGCTTTCAATGAAAACCTATTTTTTCTTTAATATTCATTAAGTTATAGGTTTTTCTGCTATCGTAAACCTTGGTACTATTCTATGTTAAACCTTGCGCTTGTTCTATGTTAAACCTGACTTCTTTTCTATGTGTAACCTCACTACTATTCTATGGCAAACCCTAATGAGCAGGATTTACCGCTTGTTTATACAGGTTATTGCACGGCTTATTAACAGGTTATCCACAGGTTATTCATAATTTGCTTGGTGTTCTACGCCAAACCTTGCTGTTTTCTATGCCAAACCTTGCTGTTTTTCCTTTTGCTATCTTAAACCTTATGTTGTTTCTATCTCAAACCTTGCTAGCGTTTTTGTCTGGATATTTTCTTTCGGAAGGATATTCTCTTTATATTCCCCCTTTTAGGGGTCTTCTTTGGGGTGGTTTATCGTTTTTTCTCACGTAAGATATTCGTCGCGACGTTTACACTGCTTACTTCGTGTGCTAGCACGAGCACCTATTTTTCTATCTCAAACCTTTTTATACAGGTTATTTCTATCTCAAACCTTTCTATACAGGTTATTTCTATCTCAAACCTTAGTAAAAGCGGTGAGTGGGGACTTGATTTGGTTGATAAATGGTGAAATAGCTATAGGTGTGGTGGGTAAGTTAAGGTTTGAAATAGAGATATTGGTAGAATTAATGGTGCTCACTCTACACTTGGAGCCTCATCAACGTCGAGAAAGCTTGTCTGGCCTGACATTTTATCGCTGATGTTGTTGGCCACTTTGTTGTTGGCAGCGACTTGCTTTGCAAAGGCATCTGTTGCATAGAGGTCGATGCGCCAATCGGTAATCTTTTTCCCATCTTTCTTTGCTGTCATTTCATAGTGAGTAATGACAGTCTCTGCTACCAAATCGTCCATGACTTTTTTAAATAGAGCCTTGTCTTGGTAAAGATTAGGGTAGGGACTCTTCATTGCATTGACCAAGGTGCTAAGTAGTATGGAGTAAGGCTTGTCTGGTGATGCTTGAACCCAGCGATGGCATAGCCTCTTGTAGGTTAGCCTGGTGTAGTGCCGTTTAAAATCTAAGGCTTTGGTGTAATTGTATCGGCGGAAATTTAAACTAAGAATGACTTCGGTCACCATTGGGTGAAAGCATACGAAGGATCGATGGTCTTTAATGTTGCCTCGTTCCGATATGGCGGTGATCGGGAAGAAGGGGGCTGATAGGTCTATTGAGTCATCCATGCTCTTAATTGATAGGATTGCACGGTTCATAATCTGGATCGCCTCGCGTATCTCGCTATAAGAATATGATTTTCCTACTCGTTTTAGCTCTTCGTAGACTTCGTAGAGGGTAAACGCTATACCGACAAACCTTGTGCCTGCGTCTGTGCCTGTTGTGGCCTCGTAGGCCTCTGCTCGACGTTCTGTGGCCAACTTCCTAAGAACGTCCTCTACGATCTCTTCTCTGGCTCCTGGAAACACGAATGTACGCTGTTTTTTGCCGTCTTTAATTCTCTCTATGTTCGCTGCGGTGACCGATATTTTGAGATCCATGTTGCGATAACTGGTGTTTCTGGTGAATTCGGTCTCGTCGGCTGACGCTGATTTGAAATACTTGGTATGTTTGTCGTAAAGAAACTTCCCTGCAAGGTCATAGATTTCAAGTGTCTGGCTGTAGTTTGTGTCCAGCAGGGGATCAAGGCTAAATAGATCGAGCCTAAGTTGGTCTACTGTGATTGGTTCTAAGTCCCGTTTGTCCATGCTGTTACTTCGTCGCTATGTAGTATATGGCTATTGCTCCTGCGATGATAAGGAGGCTGGCTACAGTGCTGGCGACCTTACTATCGGGAGTGTTGTTGGTTATTTCATCGTTATTAATGACCCCAATGCTATTTTTTTCATTGATTTCAATAGATTTTGATTGTACTGAACGCTCAAACTTCTTGTGCTCTTCGATACCTTTTTTTATTCGGCGCATATCGGCCTTGCTGTATCGGCGCGTCCCTGTAACGCTTCCTTCACAGAACAGCATTTCTGAAAGTTGTTTGGCTGATACAGACTTATTCATCATTTTCATGGGCGAATATCTTGATTGCTCTCAACTTTCGCGCCATTTCCTTTGTTGTTTTGCCTTGTGCTCTCAACCGAGAGTAATGTTCTTCAGTCATTAAGGCTAATTCTTTCTCATAGTCATGTGCAGCCCTCTTGAATGAGGCCAGAGTGTATCCCTTTGCTTTCATCGGAATGTTCTGTCGTATTAGTTTGCCGCCTGCTAATGGCCTTCGGTATGAAAAGCGAAAGCAGTTTGTTCCGCTATCACGCCTAACAAATGAATTGATATAGCCATACGTTTCTCCAAGGTCGTCAAACGAGTTTTTACCCTCATGAAAGTCATCACAATACAAAACCCCTTCGAGGTAAGTAAGGTTGTATGAAAGAGCTAGTAGCTCTTCGATTTTTTTTAGAATATTCTGGTTTTGCTTTCTTACTACATCGACATTAAGGTGCGCCCTGTCTTCTGGCTTCCCATTAGCTAAGTCTGACACCTCATTGCTACCGAGTTCTCTCATTCTAAACCCCTTACTTTCCAGTATAACTATCTAATCTAGCGATTGGAAAAATTCGATTATATTTTAACGACTAATTAATGATTGTAATATTAGATTATATATAATCTAAAACCCACTCTTACTAGAATCGAATAATTATCGTATCGTATAATCTAATATTTAGATAGTTTAGATTAAATTTATTTGTTATTGCGAATATATTCGATAACACGATAGTTCTCGTATTTCTTCTTTTGTGGCAAGTATTGAAGGGGGGATGGCAGAAAACTGGTATATGTGCTCTTATTAAATACGAACGGAGTGGTGTCATATAATCCATGCGCCAAAAATTGGTCAACCAGGCTGCTTTATCTTTGCAATATCCATTTTTTTGAAGGGGGCGACATTAAAATCCCCAAAGCCAACACCCTTGCAAAAAGGACAGGCATTTTTTACTTTTTGTTCGACAGCGCTGTAATACCTTATTCCGCAGTCCTCGCACAAAGGGACGAAGGCGTAGTGGCTTCTTATTTCTCTCGCCAGCCAGTATGTCGTATCTGGGGATATTTGAGGTGCAACTTCACCTGCGGTTCTGCGCAGATTAGTGTAAAGATCATAGGCATGAAGAATCTCGTTCATATCGAGTTCTTCATATATTTTTTCACCGTACAAGTAGTACATCGATGATGTAAGCAGCGAAATTTCTATAAGCTGTAAGTTTGATGTAATACCTTTTCCTGGTACTTTATTAGCTGGACGTGTAGGCCATTTATAGGCTTGATGGGCAAATTCACCATCCATTTGTTCCGTCACACGTTCAATAGCACGCTTTCCAAATGATGTGGAATCTGCTCTTAATCGGGCATCAGATAACAAAGGACGTGAGAACCCTACATGCAGTAAAAGGTGTAACCATAGTGTTTCAGCCGGGGAGCGTCTTGCCTGTTTTGTTTCTGCCACGATGTTCACCTTTGTCTTTTGTTTTGTTCTGCAAGTATTTGAAGGGTCATCTTCGCTAAAATTGTTTCTTTGGTGCTGTTTTCTAGTATTTCTGTCATCGTCGATTCCGGCAGGCTAGGCCGAATCGTGCTAATTTCGCCTAGACAGAGCCTGCGGAGGGCGGTGAAGCTAGATTTTTCAATGATACTGGCCAGACGCTCTGAGACATGAGATGTTCTTTTTCTTACAGCCTCATAGCCACCTAATTTCATTAATGATTGCACGGATAACCAATATGATAACTGGGCATCGAACAGGTCTTCATTGACAGTCGGCTGTGCAATTTGATAAGCGGTTTCTTTTATCTCTCTTTCTATTTGATGTTCGTCCATTGTTACTTCCTCTTATTTTCTATTACCTATGAAACTATGAAACATTGCCATTACCTACTCAAAAAGAATAAGTTGGACTAAATTGTTATATGTTTTCCAAACTCGCCGCCCGTACCAGTTGGCTCGATTTTCCGTCCACGAGTGGTATCTGCCAACGCCGAGAATAGGATCATCTGTAGATGCCAATGTTTTTTTCAAATACTGGGCTGCGTAGGTCAGGTTGTAGTGAGGATCCAGCAGATCCAAGGGGTTACTTTGCGGATGATAAAACAGATTGATCTGCATCATCCCTATATCAACATTGGTTGTGCGGTAGAGAACCTTTGCCAGTTCTTTTTCTGCGGCGGCCCTATTTTTGAAGAATTGGGGGCCATTATCAGTACGGATAACGTAGGGGTGTGGCTGGATATTTCCTTTTCCTACCCCAGTGGCAGATTCAGTGATCGCAATTGAATACAAAAGGAGGGGGTCGATATCGTAGGTTGATCCTATCGTGTCGAAAAGTGTTCCCTTGAGAACAAGTCCTTCAAATTCCTCAGCCTTGGTGTGGGTGTGTTGCGTCAGGGATAAGCACGTTATTAAGAGAATAAAGAGAATAATTCGTGCTCTCATTTTCTAAGGCCTTGCTCAAATATAAGTTCTTGAAGCTGGCTGTAGATCACCCATATTTTATATCCCTGTCTCTGTGCTTCTTTTTTATTCGATGAGAAATACCGGCCAACGCCAAGAATGGGATCAGGGGTGGAGTCTAACTTTTTTCTGAGAAAAATAGCTGCCGTAGATAAGTTCTCGTACGGGTCGAGTAGGCGTAATGGGTCTTTTTGAGGGTGGTAATGCAAACTAATCTGCATTAGCCCAATATCTATCCAGTCAGTTTCCTGAAGCAGCCGAGAAAGTGCCTGTTCGGCAGATTTTTGGTTTTCAAAATGGCGGGTAAGTTTTGTGGAGCGTATTGCATAAGCTGAGGGTTTTACCTGACCCTTACCAGCGTATTTGGAAGAAACATTGAGAGCGATTGAATAAAGTAATAACGGATCAATCGAGTTCTCTAGGCCGGCTCGCTCGAATATGGTGCCCTCAAGCGTAAATGTCTGTGACGACGCGCTGGGCGTTATCGCTATAAACGTAATAAAAAACACTAAAACTATCACAATCCCTCCGCATAGCCTCTCTGATTTCCGTGTGGTCTGCGCGATAGACAGCAGCAGCCTTGTCAAGAGCCGAGGCTTGATTGTATACGTTTTTACCTTACTTGCAACCGTAAAGGGTATTTTTTTAAAGTACTGGCGTTACTTTCTAGGGTGGGATTTAATGTACTGGTATATTATTTGTAGATGGACAGGCTCGATCATCGATTCATGAGTTAGGTTGAATCCGGCAAGCATTTCTACTGTTTCACAGAGGACACGGCTCAGCTCATACTCACTTGCAGGAATGCCATTTTCTCTGGTCACAGCGACTATGAGCGCTGTAGCCAGCGGAATTAGATATTGGTTGTCGGGTTGTGGATCACAGAATGGGTCGTTGACAGCTTCATCACCGAACTTGAGCCATGCTTGAATTTTGAGAGGACTGTGCGAGCCATCTATATGAGAAAGTAGGTAGTTCACGAGCCTCTTTAACGTAGAGTTTTTGGGCGGTTTGTCTTTTTTGAGCCAATCTCCCGGAGCCATTTTTGAGGACTGTAGTAAGCTGGCAATGTGCGCTTGCCGGCCTCCGTCCAGTGGGGGTATGCCAAGATCAGTGAGGTCTATTAATTTGTTTAGGCGATCGGAAAAGCCAGGAAATTCCTCGGTAACAACCTTCGGGGTTGTTTGGTTTATTTCCTCGATTTGCTGGTGTAGTTGAACTACTTTGGGGTTATTTTTGTTCACTTACTTAATAGGGCCATTGTTTTTTTATCGCTGAGACGACAAGTTAAAATAGATAATGACATAACAAGAGTAAGATAAAATCTTTCCTCAGTTATATTAATAATGTATCTGTAGCGCATTATATACAACTTAACCAACCTTTTTGTTGAAGTCAGTGACACACTGGCATTGGTATTTCTGATTCGGAGAAGGATGCTATTTTTAATCTCTTTCATATTGGAGAGAATCCAAGCAAAAAGACGGCCTTTGGTATTGGAGCGGGTTTAACAATAGCTAAACGAATTACAAAAAAGCTCGGAGGTACCTTATCACTTAAATCAAGTAATTTTGGTAAAGGGTCAACTGATTACCCATAATCCTCAGCCAACTTTAGAAGCCTATTTGGCATAGGGGGTGTTCTTGCCGCTATGTAACCAAACCTTGGTAGCATATCCTCTAACT